>Ga0210059_1002384_pt1 | contig 29349 bp, 19 predicted proteins | sample Ectturendosymbi2_FD_188042 | JGI IMG/M metagenome (GOLD analysis project Ga0210059, IMG submission 188042) | Ecteinascidia turbinata endosymbiont from Florida, USA - Sample 2 (SPAdes) (version 2) | ecosystem: Host-associated > Tunicates > Ascidians > Unclassified | place: Key West, Florida...
TTATTTGCATCGTTTGTTCTTTGTACCAATGTTTCAGTAGGCGCACAAAACACATTGGCACCTTTCTCTGAATTAGTTTCGCAAATAATTTCATGTGTAGTACTCGATCGAATGCTTTCGAGGCATCTAAAAACACAGCATGCACAGATGAACCATGGGTTACAAAGTATGAGGCAGTTTGCTTTAACAAAAATGAACATTGATCAGTACTATGATCAGTACTATGTGTGCTGTGTTGGCTAATAGCCTATTTCATGGGTGGCCAACTTGTCTTCGACTGGGATCGACTAGAAAATTTCTTGATAACTCGCGATCGACCGGTCGGTAAAATACAAAATATATTTACTGTAGATCCTAAATAGGGCTGCCCAGTCACGCAGGAAGCTGCCGAAGGAGCTTACTGTTCCTGTCCCAAGCTCCAACGACAATCTGACCTGAACCGCCTACGTGGGAGTAACAGACTAGAGGCTCCCAGTCTCATCCAAGACCTGCCCCCGACACCGGCTAGATCCTCGCTGCAGATCTTTCGGAATAAAAGGGGAAAAATTGCGTTGAGCAGAACTTGCGCAAGTGATGACTCAGGTGGAGGAAAGATTTGCAGCCTTTGATCAACTATCTTGTCCCACCTGCATTCATGATTAATGGCATGGGTGGGCCCAAGACAACTGAGCTTCAGAGAGGTTGCATGAACCATCCAGTAACTTTCATGTTTGGGAGCCTGCATTCACTTGGTTCCAACACGTTGCCACTTTGCTTTCACAGCCGGTGGGATTCTGGATCCTCACACGCCTGATTCGCTAAGAGGCAAGCGCATGGTTTGAGGTAGTGTCCTTCTCATAGGCATGCCGCCAACCAAGGCTGAGGGTCATGCCAACCCCAAGTAGTTGCTCAGATATACCTTCGAGTACTCAGACGCGCCATGTCGCATAGCAACTTTTGTTCCAGAACAGGGGCACCACGTGAAGACGTTGCTACGGGCACATTTACGTAGGAGAGGCCATGTGCAAGTGATCTGCTTGCTGGAGTACCAGAAAGAGGCCCCGCGGCGATCACTACACCTGAAAAGGAAAGGCTGCAGGAAACGCTTGCACTTTTCTCAAGATAAGCAAGCTCATCATCTGGGGTTCCCAACCCTTTGTTTATCATGTACCCCTTGAGCATTCTGACAGATGAGCATGTACCCCTGCATTTCAACAGATCAGCATGTACCCTTTCAGCATTTCGACAGATGAACATGTACCCCTAAAATCTCATATGACAAAATATTTTATCATGGTTATTCATAGATATATTTAACAATAAGCATATGATTTTTGAAAATAATATTCACTGATATATGTATAAATATTTGGAAACAAATATATGTAAATATATTTTGTTCTTCTATCGCTAACCTTGAATGCACCCCCTCGGATAGGAAAATGTACCCCGGGGGTACATGTACCCCAGGTTGGGAACCTCTGCTCTAAGATGAGCAGGTTCATCCGCAGGTTCGTCATACTGCCAGTCCCGTCGCCACGGGGGGCTTTGGTGGGCTTAGCCCTCCGGACAAAGCTCCAAGCCCTCCCAAATTGAAATAAGAAATACTATAAATAAACAGAGTTTTTGTGTTTAAGCCCCCCTGCACAAACGTTTAAGACCCCTGAAAAAACATAAAGCCCCCCTATTGAAGACTTTCTGCATACTGCTAGTGTCGCGAACTCAGTGTTATATGTGACAAAGCTAGATACAGTTCGAATGGCAAAATAAACCCAGCAGAACTTCACATCTCGCTGCAAAATAGACACTACTGCTCTGTTTTTCAATCTTTAAATCTGATTGTGAGTGCATACCATGTAAAGTAATTGTATTAGATTGGGTCACAAAAACGACATGGTATTTTTGTTTTGTACTGAGCCAGTGTCGTATTTGGATACGGATGGATAGGTGATATTAAATTTCTGAAATTTTTGGATAAGGATTGGCTGGGATTGGATATGGATACGCAAAAATCTTTCGAAAATGAATCAGGAGTTAAAAAGTCAATGTCCGCTCACCTGTGAGACCTGCACGATTAAAGAAAAACTTAATATGTACATTACTGTCCAGGTAAGTACCAGTGGCGCAATCAGAGGTTTGAGCCAGGGGGGGCAAACTTTAGTGAAGAGGGCCCATTGGCCACCGTTTGGTAATGCAATAATTAGTTCCCAAAAACACACATACATTACATCAATATGGGCTTAAGTCTTCGCTTGTTCGCGCCACAGTCTTCGCGAACACCGCGTTCGTGGTGAATCGCACATTCAACGACGAGACAACCGGGAGGTCGCACAAAAGGGTACTCGGATAAAACAAAAACGGTTATTTATAGCGCAGTACAAAGAAAGCGTTACTGTACATTATAAACACATTCAACACAGGCATGTGTGTCCGCAGAAATTTTTCCCCGGGTAGGCAAAGTCGACATTTGCTAGTCCATTTCAGGCTGCTGACGATGCAGTGCAAATGGGCGTTCACATAACGCTTTACCCTGTCTATACCACAAAGAAAAAGACCGCCATGTTACGGCAACAGTCCCAAAAATGCGTTTCGTTTGCAGCAATGTTTCTATTCACCTAGTTCAAAAGCACGTAACTCACTGCTCTCAGCAATCATTGTCTCGCTGCATTAGCTGCCACCATAGGTGTACGGGAGTGCCTATTTTTGGGGAAGCAAAAAATTTTTGCCCAAATTTGATCTTGTTTTTCCTAAATAACGTATAAACAGAAAGTCTTAATGTTAAGACTAAAGCGTACTATTGTAAGCAAATCAAGGTGTTTGCATGTCTAATTACCATGCAATTGTCAAATATCAGTAACAAATCAATTTGTGCGCTGAGTCACGCTGCTGCAATTTTTCATGTACAAATTAAATTCAGCACGGCAACGCATGGCCGTGCAAGTTCGTTGATGTGGGTATCTCCATCTCGTTGATGAGCTGCAAACTGACAGATTTCGCAGAGCTAAGTTTGAAATTACAATTGTTTATTCACCTCTTCATTACCATATCATATAAACAAACGAGGTAAATAAACGCAATCCTGAAAAGAGTGCATCACTATGGGGATCAAAGCCTTATGTCCTCAACCAGCAATCAATCTTTTTCATTACGCCTACATCTTCTAATCATGACTTTACAAATTCTAAACTCACGTTGCGAAAAAAACAAAAAACACTACAGTTTAGGCAGTTGAATGTGCACTGAACACAACATGCTAAGAAGAAATAGCAACATGAAACTGATTCTGACATTATTACTGCAGCCTATATGATCAACTATCAAGGAATGTGTACAAAAGCAAATTTCCAATGTCAAATGCCTTAAAACCACAGCAAGAATATTTTATAAAAATAGCAGTGTTTCACTGGACTGCATTTATGAATTATGCAGCGCAATAGATAGCAGAGGTGTACAGGAGCCGGAGTGTCGGAATGGACTCCGCCCGGAGTCTTAACGATTTTCGAAAATAGGAGTGGAGCCGGAGATGATTTTTTTTAAGGAAGGGCCGGAGTGGAGCCGAAGTCAGTTTTTTAATAAGAGGTAACTTTGTTTATTGTTGATTATTATTATTGTAGATTGTTTTTGACAAAGCATGTTAAAATATAACCTTCAAATGTGCAATACGACTTCACAGGAAGTCTTATAATTTTAATACAACTTGGATGTAAGTAAGGTTAGGTTGGTGAGTTTCATGTGTGTAAAGATTTGGACAATTTCTTGTTGATGATGATACGTTAAAAATATGTTGGCCAATATAATTTAGCTCACATAAAAAGTTTAGGTAGTGTCTCAACAATCAGCATTTCCAGTTTTCTGTTTCGAAGGACAAAAAGTGCCGTATCCCGCATCCAGCTTTCTGTCAGATATAAACCTGACTTGGAGAACACCTCACTGGCCAAGGCCTACTATCAACGTAGTCGATTGGGAAGTGACTAGACAATCCTCAGTTCGAGTGACTCCTTTGTTGTATTTGTTTTTTCTTTTGATGTATTTACACAAGATTGCAAGTCAAAATTTTTAAACCCCTTGTGATATACATTTCGAAAAGCAGACAAGTGTTGATAATTAAATTAAGCTTTTGGACTAGGGTTAGGTTTAGCATTTTGGATTAGGGTTTTGTGTTAGTGTTTCAAATTAGGGTTTATAGTAAGCATTTAGGGTTAGGGTTCAGTGTTAGTGTCTAAGGTTAGGGTTTAGGATTAGCATTTAATGTTGATGGTTAGGGTTTGCAGTTAAAGTAAATGGTTAGGACAAAGGGCAAAAAAATTATGGCCACCTTAATCTTTTATCTGAGAAGCAACTGACATGTATTGCATCGATCAGAAAATTCATTTGATACGTCTTTTTAGTCTTTTTAATGCGAAAACCGCATACGGTCTTTTAGACACTGCGAAAAGTTTAGATAATTCACTTTGGAGTTTGAGCAAGAGTCGGAGTCCAAAACTTTAAACTGTGTCGGAGCGGAGTCGGAGTATATTCAGCCGAACCAGGAGCGGAGTCGGAGTCAAAAATTTCAGATTCCGTACACCTCTGATAGATAGTACAGTTGCCACTGTTCATGAAAACTTCACTTCACAGCATCAAATTGAAACATTAAAATTTCCCAGGATGCAACATGTGAAATTCATTGCATGAAACAAATGGAAAATATGAAAACCTAAACAGTATGAAATCACACCTACAATACTACCACACAACATTGCAGCTGCAGTTACTTGGTTAATTGTATTTGTGAACACTTCACAGCAACAGATTTCAAACTTGGTAAATTTCACAACGCGAAGCAAATTTGAAACACAAAAACATTACAGTACCATATCATATCATATCATATCTACAATTACACCAAGGAACAAACTCTCACTAAATATTTCCAAAACAAAATATATGTTGATCACAAACAAACACGTGAGCACTGAATCCTTTGTAATAAATGTAAACAGAAATCGTATTGAAAGAACTTTGACTTACAAGTACCTTGGTGTAATTGTAGATCAAAAACTGACTTGCGTTACAAGTCTGGTTTACCTGTATTTTAGAACAGTTCCCCGAGAGCACTGGTTAATTAAAAATAGGAACATGTTCTAGGCGCGACTGAAATTACAATGAAGAAAATCAGACCAGTCCTTTGTCCTTCGACTTTATGCTCAGTTAATCACAATGAGAAAATTGTATTCACTCACGGTTTTATTAATATAGTTTTAAACAATGCGCTATAAATCAGAGGTGCATTAAAATAACATTAACATAAATATAAACAGGGGTTCTTAACACGAGTTCAAAGTTCTTTCATAATGGAGAGAGTAACCCGCAGCAGACCATCAGGGATAAAACAAGCCATAAGGCTATAATTCCCTTGGTCAAGACTCCAGTGGGAATCTTGCTGCTGCTCAGGCAGTGGCCTCGAGCTAGACTGACTCTAGTGAAGTTTTTATGGTTGTGAGGTCGACATATTGTATCGTACCGTATCACGTGACCACTGCGTCGCGCGTCATGCTCGCTCTAGCTTAAGCCATCCAGTGGCCATGCGCTCGATTTAGCTTAATCCATCTAGTGGTCACGCACTCACTGCGCGCTTACGCCAAATCCTGAAATCGGAGTCGTGCGTCAATGCGTATCATTTTTATCGGTTTAAATAGTGCATATTGTTATCGAATCATGGTGGCTTACCAATGCGAATTATTTCTATAATGTTGTGGGTCACTCTCATCCTTAACATGCATCGCAGTAAAGAGAAAAAACACAAATACACGAAAGAAGACGAGGATATATACATTGCGGTAGTATAGAGTATACGCTTGATGGCGCTAATGCATTTACTGTACTTTGATGAAATACAAGCTTTTTAAGACACATGCATGAATGACGTCATCATGATTATTATAATGAAGAACTGCAATGACTTGCAAGTACATCAATGTATAGAATGCATGAGGGAGTTGGAGGCTGCGAAGGACCAAGGGTCATCTAGGCTGCAGACCTCCCAGGGACGAATCTGCTTTCAGTGTAAAGGGAACAGTGTATAATAGTTAGTAAAAGTCTTTTACTCTGGGTGTAAAATGTAATATGTGCAAAGCGGTTATTTGGTAAATTGAAGTAAAATGCGTTGCAGGCAAGGAAAAGCCACCAGAAGAAAACGGTTTAAATTTGTGACGTTAAACATTTACTGTTTTTATACATTCAAAAATAATCGTGAATGCCAAAGTGGAAATGCGTCAAAAGCTATAGACCACTGCAACATCGCAGTAATGTCACGAGATTTAAGCAGGTTCAGAACCAGTCGCGCAATCATGCTTTGCGGAAAAGAACTCGTCAATACATGCGTGAGAGGGGAAATGCATTTGTTTTGTAGGCATCCCACAACTTCATACACTGGTTTGATGAGACCAGTTTCTGTGAACGCAACAAAAGCCTAACGATGTAATACATAACAGAGATACTTGATGATTTGACACTTTCCACTGCAATAGCGATGCGTAATTAAATCAATCCACTTGCTTTATGTACAACAATAAATAAAAACATAAAATATGGTTCTAGTAGCTGAGTAGTACATATTTCTTATACTCTGCCAGAAAAAGTGCCAAACACGTTTTATTTTTTATCTCCGGAGGAATTTTTGACCAGATTTCTATTGCACTATATTTTAGCATTTTAGCACTTGAGTTTGAACGTGCTTTTGGTAAAGCAAATTGTCGAGTTTTAATTTGTCTTGTATTATATGAATGAACATCTGCAATGAGTTTAAAATAATTTTTAAACGTAGCAGGTAACTGCGAAGTAGTATATTTGTACATGAATTTGCTCACCTTAAGGTTGTATATATCTTTTAGTTGGAGAATAGAATTTTTTGCATTTTATAAATGGTAGTAACTTTGTTAGTCAAAAGTTTATCTGTGTTTAAGCATCTCATGGCGCGGTTTAAAACAACCGATATTGGCTGCAAATGACATGAAGCTGCTTTTCCCCAGGCAATAATCCCATACTGTGCTCGTGAGTTTATTAAGTTGTGATACAACATACGTAATGCTTGGTTATTCACATAATGTTTAACTTTATACATTACACCAACATATTTGGATATAGTACTACACAACTGTTTACAATGCTTTTTCCAAGTGTTGACTTCGCGTTGCGGTCTCAACATGAAACATTTTCATGCTTCGGAAAATAGTCAAGATATGACTTCAATGACTGAGAATGGTATGGTATGGTTTAATCATGCATTTTTGTGACTCAAATCACGAAATAACACGAAGCAGCAAGAGGAAATACAATAACATCAAAGATCACTAGTTGATTATATAGTGATGAAAAAATATAAAAATTAAGAAATTTCACGTTCGCAGCTTAGTAATCGTGTTCTAACATATTGAATCACAAAGGGTTGGCGAAAGACCACCTGGGTCAAGTTCTCAGCTAGCCCTGCTGCTAACACAAACCAAATTTTAATTGAAGACGTTTTACAAGCAGTAATAAAAGTAATGAAAAGCGTCAAATCAACGTCAGGTGAAATAAGCATAAAAACAACAAAAAACAGTGGGGAAAAGCATGCCTATGTACAGGGGGTGGGGTGAGCAACTATAGAGGTAGATAGGAGGGAAAATCGTGGCATCAGCGCATTATTAAAGAATGTGACAAGCATATAAAACGAAGATCAACAGGAAGTCTGGCAAGATAGCAGGACTTTTTACATTTTTTGCCAAATGAATAAGGCGAAGATGATTTCAATTTTTCCAGAATGTTAGACCAAATTTTCGGACCAATATACTTTAGAGAAAGCTGAACCAGAGATGCTTTGATTCTACGTAAATAATATTTTTGCAGAGAAGCAAGTCTTGTTTGATATTTGTTGACTGATGCAATCTCAGCAAAGTAGTTATCAAAGTGATTAGGTAATCCACCATTATAAAAGGAGTACATGAATTTGGCCACTGACAATTGAAATAAATCAGGTATTTCTAAAATTTTGTGCTTGGAATATAGTACAGTTGTTTTAGTTTTGTTACATTCAAGTGTTCTCACAGCTTTATTTTGCAGTCTAATTAAAGGGAGTAAAGTCGTCTTGTTGGCCCTTGCCCAGTTAAGTATTGAGTCAGTTAAATAGGAATGGAAAAGAGCAAAGTAAACAGATTTGAGCACTGAAATGTTGGTTTAGTGTTTTAATTTGAACAATTTTCCACATGATTTGGAGAGCAGTGTTACCAACTTTTCAATTTGAGGCTTCAAATTAAGTTTATCATCAAGTACGACGCCATATTTTAAGCTGCTTTGTTTTGATATTGGGTGATGATTAAGCGACACTGAGAAATTGATATTTTTATGGTTGTTCATGAGCATGAAATCGCTTTTGGAATAATTGATACATAATTTGTTAGCACAAACCCAGTGATCGATTTTTTTTGAGCTCATGGTGAACTGTTTTTTCTAAGATTCGTGGTTTTTCCCCGAAATATGCAGATTGATATCATCAGCATATAAAACAGTATTAAAGTTGGAGGCTTTCACAATGTCATTAATATATATAAGTAATAGTAAAGGCCCAACAACAGATCCCAGGGGCACGCCACATGTTACATTCAAAAAAGAAGATTTAGTATCTCCTGTTTTAGTACACTGAAACCTGTTGTCCAAGTAAGAAGCAAGTAGTTTTAGGGGTGTGGCTTTTACTCCATAGTAAAACAATTTTTCAAGTAATATTTTATGATTAACACAGTCAAAGGCTTTGCTTAGGTCTAGAAACAGAGTACAGGTTATTAATGTGTTATCTTCATTACAAATCATGTCATCATAGATGGCAGCCATTGCTAATTCAGTAAAGTGATTGGTACGGAAGCAACACTGTTGTGGGCTCAGGATACAATTACTGGTGACAAAAGAGTAGAATCTTCTATAAATTACTTTTTCAAAAACTTTGGAGAGAGTTGGAAGTATGGATATTGGGCTATAATCGTTAGAGGATTTGGGAGAAGTTATTTTAAGAATGGGTGTAATTTGTGCAATTTTTAGAAGATTGGGAAATTCACCTTTTGCCATACATTTATTAAAAAATTCAGATGACCATGAGGATGAACTACTGGCAGAAATGTTTTAAAACCTTTGCTGGGATGTCATAGGAGTTAGATGTTGTTTTGCATTTTAGTGATGCAATTAGTTGTCTGATTTCATCAGCAATGGTTGGTGGGAATGTACACAAATTGGGGAAATACTCAACAAGAAAGTCATTAAAAGTTGCAGAGGGAGGGTCAATTTTGGAGGATATATTTTTGCCAATTTTGGAAAAATGTATATTTAGTTCTTCACAATGGTTTTGATTAGAAAGGTCAGTATTGTAGGTTTCTGCACCTATTTTGCTTTTTTTGTTTTTGTAGAAATAATTTCATTAATAAATTTTCAGTATTTTTGACATCATTTCTACAGTTTTCAAATTTTGATCTATAGTAGTTTTGTTTTAGGGATTCTTTGAGGTGAATTATTTTGTTTCTGTAAAATTTGTAGTTGGCTGAAATTGATGGGTTTTTGTTGATAACATTTTTTATACAAGGCATTCTTTTTAGAGACAGATGTTAGCAAACCATTGGTCAACCAAGGTTTGTGGAAGGAACGAGTTTCTTTTCCGGAAGCAAACCTAAGGGGAGCATGTTGGTCAAGAATGTTGTTAAACATAAGAATAAAATTGTTACAAGTGATGTTGATATCACTGTTGTTTTGGTTCTGAAGGTCAAGATCAAAAAGAGCAGTGTTAAGATCTTCCAGAAAAGATAGCAAGTCAAAAATTTTTAAACAGGGAATTTTTGGTCTGTATTTTTGGCACATTAGAGATGGAAATTAAAGTTTGCAAAAATGGGGAGATGGTCAGAGATTTCATGGAGTTCAATTCAAGTGGTGGTGTTGTCATCAATTATATATGTGTATATATGATCAAGTAGGGAGGGTTGATGGGTACAAGAAAATCAGATGGGTTTGTTTATGAGAGATATGCAGCCGAGACTCAGAATACTGTTGACATAATCAGTAATGTGTGTGTCAATTTGGTACTTCAAAAAATTAAAATTTATATTGCCTCCAATTATGTAATTACTCTTTTCAGAATGCATAGTTTCAAGTAGATTAGTGAATTCAAACTGAAAAGCTTGTGAGTTAGGAGAAGGGTGTCTATAGATCACTCCAACAACACATTTTTTGCCACTAACATTATTTGACTTCACTTCAATGAAAAGACTTTCACATCCATCCATAGGTAATTCCAAGTCTTGTCTAACAGTATACTGCAGTTTTTTTGTTTATATACAGGCCAACACCTCCAGCATTGGTTAAGGAATCAACATGAACAAAGTTGTAGTTAGGAATTTGTATATTTGTACAACGCTTTGATTTCAATTTGGTTTCTGGCATTGCTATAAAATCAGGTGAGACATTACACATTGAAAAGAAAGTGTCAATTTTATGCTTATTTTTGGCTAAACTGCGTACATTGAAATGGAAGTAAGAGAGCTTATTACAAAACATGCTATTGGCAGAGTTAATTTCAGGGGGGGTTAGATAGTCGTTACGTACATGAAGTTCAGCAAGTGAAAATGAAATTTCATTAAATGCTGTAGGAGTGATTTTTGTAGTTGAAGGAAACAAATCCAACAACTCAATATTAGAAATTTCACCAAAAAAGGCAACAGTTATGATTACAAGGTAAGCACATAGCAAAGTTGTCATAAGTCACATAACAGCATCTAGAGTGAGTCCAGTTTTTGCAAATTGTGCACATCATTTTGCAGCCAGTGTGCAAATTACAAACAGCACATTGATCATTTACAGCTATTTGGGTGAGATGGTAAAGTAAATGATGTCATAAGACTAGCATTTGCAAACAGTGTGAATGCCAAGAGCAAACATAATAGTAACTCACCACACAGGATAGTCTCATGAAGCCTGAATCATAAAACATTTTACTTGATACGATGCAGGTCGTCTACTGTTTGGATTGTAATCACTGCATCATTTTCATTTTTCTGTGATGGATCCTCCCATAGTTAGTCCACAGATATTTCCACTGTAAATCTTTTCTTTTTTGATTGGCTTGCTCAAGTAAGTGTTTTTTACGGCTGGTAAGATTTTCATCGATAAAAACTCTATCAATACGAGGGTCATCGAATTCAGCAGATTTCAGTTTTTTTCTTGAGCTGTGTATGTTGTTCCTGGTTTTTCTAGCCATGAATCTGACAATAATGCTAGGACACTTTTTGTTTTATCAGTTTTAGGTTTTCCTCTGAGTCTGTATACAACATCAATAGCATCTTTGGTAATAGTTGTGTCAATTTTTTTGAGAACTTGCAGCACCTTGTCTTCGACTTCAGCATTGGTTTCATTGTCTGGCATTGGTATACCATGTATTTTCAAATTTTGTCTTCAGCCGTACTGTTCTAGTTCATTCAGTTGAGAGTCCAGTTTGGCATTTTTTTCTTCAAGACATCTGTTTCGTTTCTTGAGTTGCGCATTTTCTTCTTCGAGGTGATTCACATTGCTTCTGATAGTGGTGATCTCATTTAATATGTCAGAAAGGTGATTTTCAAAACTTTCAAATTTGCTGGGTAAGTCTTTTAGACCACCTAATTTTTTCAATTCTGTCTTCATTTCATTTAGCTGAGATGAAATCATTGTATCTTCATCAAGTTTTGTCTCCATATCGTGGTTATAGTTATTGCTATGGGTTGATGGATTGTGTTTGGCTCTTTTATTATCTGCCATGGTTATATTTCAGTTTGCAATTTTTTAAGGCTAAGGTAGATCAGCAGGAGTGTATCAACGGTACAATAACAGCTGGAGATTTCAAAGGGGCCCAACAGTCGTGCATAATGGTAGCCCAGCGGGAAATAGTCACTAATAATTGTGAGGTGGAAGAGCAGTAGTCCAGCAGAAGCAGTCCAGTAATTCACAGAATCAGCAGACACTAAACAGTAGTGTAGTGGAAGAGCAGGAGTCCAACAGAAGCAGTCCAATAATTCACAGAATCAGTAAAAACTCTTTATTTTTAAACAAACCTACCTTATTCAAGGTTTAGTGTCATGTATTGTGGCCAAGTGTGAATTGCAAGATCATTGAGGAAACTAAAGTTTTACAAAGAAATGGACTTTCACTTAGATGCATAGAGTTGGAACAAAATGAAAAATAAGACACTCGGCTCAACAGAACTGGATATTCTAAACTGTTTACATTTGAATGTAGTGGACATATATTTTGTAAATGATCCGCGAATTTTATTAAAAGTCTAGCGTTTTGCGTGTGGGAGTGAAGACGTTACACAATACAATTCTCTCTCATTGATTACAGTACACCATATTATTACCACAAAACATTTTGCAGCTGCACATCAAATACTACTTCCAACAATTATAGCTTCACAATATTGAATCAAAGCCACATTATTATAAAAAGCGATTCACAGCTGCTTTACTGGGTAGGCCTAGAAAAGCATAACAGCAACAAATGTAGCCTTGAAAACTTCACAGCATGCAAAAACCTGAAACAGGAAAACTTCACAGTATCAACTCACATCATTTGCTACTACATTTTTGTTGTTATAGCTAAAAACACTTAATGGCATCACCAATTTGATGTTCACAAAAGTTGGTGGGTTATGGGTTACCACTACATGTTCCTAACTTTACAATATTTCAAAGTCTACCCAAAGTTGAATGAGGTTTCAATTAACCCAAATTAGATTTGGGCTGTTGCAATTTACCCAAATGTTTATAACATATGCAAATCTGAATGAACCTCTTCTACTTCACCCAGATCTTTCCAATAGTACCCAAGTGCGAGTCAAACTGTTTCAATTACCCAAATTCGATTTGAAACTGTTGGAATTTGCCCAAATGTTACTGATTGTATCCAAATTTCAATGAAGCTCTTGTGTATTACCCAATCGGAATGCTGTTTGAAGTTACCCAAAGTGTAATGAAGCTGTTCCGCTTGGACCAAATTTGAATGGAGCTATTGCTGTTTGCTGAAAGTTGATGTGGTGTGTTGGAATTTACTCTAATTTCTCCAATTTATTGAAATATTTCTAATTTCACACAAACTTGAATGAAGTTGTTCTAGTTTGCTCAAATCTTTTTTGAGGTTGTTGAAATTTACCCAAATGATTCTAATTTTATCTAATATTGATGAAGTTCTTATAGTTCACGTAGATGTTTCTAAATGTATTCGAATTTCAATGGAACTTTTCTATATGGCCCAACTTTGAATATGACTGTTTAAACTTACCCACAATTGAATGAAGCTGTTACAAATTTCCAAATTTGATTTGGCTGATGGAATTTACCCAAATGTTTCCAATTTATGTAAATGTTTTTAATTTCACCCAAATTTACATAAAGCTTCTCTCATTTGCTTAGATTTAATTGAAGCTGTTGGACCATACCCAAATGTTTCTAATTTTACCCACAACCTGAATGATGTTTTTCAATGAGCTCAAATTTGATGAAGGCTGTTGGAATTCCCAAATGATTCTAGTTAACTTAAAGGGAGTGACTGTTTTGACATTAGTGACAAAAAAGTCTCAACAAACTTTTTGCCATTGATGCACTGCAAAAAGTGGGTTATTTTTTAAGAATTCGGGTAATTTACCTGGAAAAGTACTCCAAAATCAAGGGCAACTCTTACCTTTGCCCAAAACTGGTGAGGTATTGCATAGTACTTACTCAAAACCAAAAACGTTTTTACCCCATTTGTAAGACCCCACTTAGGGTTTGGGGTATTTCTCCTTGTTCCCAAAGTTATGTTGGGTGATACATCTTTATTGCCCATGAACTATGGCAACATAGACACTGCCTCACTTAAATGTGAATGTAACTGTATAATTTGACCAAATGTTCACAATTTTTGCCCGATTAATGGCCAATTTTCCAGCGTTGGGGATGCGACCGCATCCCCATGCCGTATGCTTATGCCTGCCACAGATGTCATCTTTCAACAGTCACTTGCAGCAAAAGACCTACTGGCGTAACTTGAAGTGAACCTTTGTTGCCATGTTATTGTAACGAAATAAAGGTCAATTTTAGAACTATCCGCTCCCAAGACTCGCAACCTGCCTCTGCAGGCAATAGCGGACATCAATGTTGCCACTCTGTTGTTACGGAAAAGTACTAGATTTCATGATAAAAAAAAACACTAGATTACAAAAGCAAACTTTCACACAGTGAAAATGCGTTGCAATGCCAACCATTAACATTGTGCAACTCATTGTAAACCAGAGACAAAGAAAACGGAAGATAGCAACAAGGCTTGTGTTTGCTTGTACAGGTCACTGAAACTTTTAACAGATGACCAAGTGACTTCGCATAGGTTTAACTCAAAACATATTATATTGTCTTGTGCAATTTCAGATTTAATTAGGTAGAATTTTTAGCAAATTACAATTGCACTAAATCAAAAGCTCTCAATCACAGCTACAATTACACACAATGTTGCAATTAATTACATTCAGCTCACTCATAAAAAACACTAGAACACTAGATGAAATGAAACAACACTAGATCTAGTGGAAAAACACTAGCACTAGGAGTGGCACCACTGGCGGACATGAGTGAACCGCATGCCCAAAAGTGCATGACACCACAACGGTGAACCCGGCTCTTGCGCATTGTGAGTGTCGTATCGGAAAATAAAACTGACATTGCAAGAATTAAGTCAATACCTGCTGACATCAGGTTTTCTAGAAATTTTTGGTTCTTAGTCCCAGTTTCCAGGTGGCGGCAAATTCCCATTTTCCACCCTTGCGGACACTCAGGAACATAGGGGAATGTTAAAACACTGAAACAGCGCACCAGCTATGCATACTTTCACTTATCATCAAATAGTAATCCGGCAGTGGGAAGAAATGAAAACATTATAACATCAGGTTCTGAAGTAAATGGCTAAAAATGTCGGATAGAGATGCTCACTGGCGTACAAAACCATGTAAAATTGTTTTGATTATGGTATCAAATGTTTTTGCGAGATAGTTTTAGCTTGAGGCGGACAACCATTTGTTTTCATTTAATTTAAAGCACGATTTGACGGTTGGCATTAATTATAAAATCAATTTAATTGCGTATTTTGCTTGCGCATACCCTCAACATGGCGGGTTGAAAGAGTAATCACAAGAAAATGCCATTAAAGACTGACGACTTTTTCAAGATATTAATTGAAACTGTGCAATACCGTTGAGTATACTAGTCATAAATATTAACTTTTCGGTTACTGCTACATGTATTTTCTATTTTAGTTGACTTGTAAACTGAACATCTCCGTGGACATAATTGTCGAAATTCAGGTATCAAAATTGCTGACTTAGAACTTCTCACGGAGCGTGTATGGCGTTAGATATTTCCTAGGTTAATACATGTGGTCTTTTAAATTATATCAGTTTTTTGACGAAATATTCAATAAATTTGCAGCAGCAAAGGCAAGAAAACTTTGTATTTGAAGTTGGATAATTACTATAGTAAAGCATTACAGACTTGCCTGTTTCAGCTAAATTGTTGTTAGTAGGGGTGATGGAAGCAGAAAAAAATTATGTCGGCTTTCTGGACTTTGCAACAGAACTTTGAAGTTGCTGTTGTACTTTCTCTTTACGTGTTTGAGCACCAGACTTCTTATTTACTCCTACTTCGCATATTTATGTTGCAAATATTCGTATTTCACTGTCAAAACTGCAATCTGTACTGCATAATCAACATTACAAAGATCGCTAAGTAAAGAGATGGGATACACACCAAAATTTTGATTGATAACGTTAGTGCCAAACTGCCATGTAGAGCGTTCGCAATACTCAGAGAAGGTTTAGAAATGATAAATGAATCCGGATGTGGGATGTTTATCAGACGACCCCCTGATAATCATTGCATATTGCTTAAGTAACCAGCGGTTCCAAAACTGTTTCGAGCGTGACTGAAATCTGAGTCTGATGAACATCTTGCGACCCAAGCCTCAAACAGCGCATGTTAACATGACAAAAATGTTGATTGTGTGGATGATTTTTGTGGCAGTAGGTTGCTAAGTTCGTTTTCAATGTCAGCATTGTAGCCTACTCTTTTCTCAAGTGCCTATGCTACGCTGCAAACAGACAAGCAGACAAGTTTGAAAAATACGATTCAGGTTTAAGTTTTGATCGCCTCGGCGCAACCCATTTTCAGACCCTTGGCGAAATCGCAACCCTTGTTTGGGTCGCGACCCATACTATGGGAACCACTGGCTTGAACGCTTAAACCTGTTTCAATCTGCAGATTTGTATCACGTAATCTCAGATTTCGCTTCAAATAGGTGTAAAGTGCGCTGCGCAGACGAAAGCCGCGCTACCCGCTTGGATGGCCAGAAAACAAAGTTATCACCTACAGCCGAGATGCTAAAATCAATACCCCTGGTTCAACTTACAGCGGTGAATTGCAGAGAATTTTGTTAAATTGACTTTGCAAAACAAAAAAGAAAGTTGTAGTGTCACTACACAACTTTCTCTTTATTCTAATCTCAAGGTCATTGCCCAATCTCAAGCAAAAGTACCTGACAGCTTTCAGATATAAACTTATTCACAACTGCGTTACACAGTCCAAAGCAAGTAGAAGTATAATGGCCACAAATGCCGGCAATGTTCCACAACTATGGGCGATTATTACATCACACACAGTATGCACATTCACGGTCATGTATTGTACCAGTGATTACTATGAATAGTAATCATTGTTTGTACACTGCACGCCGCTGCAACAACTTTGAATTTTCGATTCACTTGATTACTGCTGGTTTTCTAAACACAGCAGTATTTCAGCATTTAAAATTTCAAGACCGACCGATTTCCAAAACGTATAGAAGCATTTCATATTCTGCAGTTCATGAAATCTCTAAGGGCGGCCCATTTTTTACATTTAGCTTGCCAGGGGGCGGGGGGCGGGGCGGCGCGCACCCCTTCCACCCCGTCAGTTACGCCACTGGAACATAGAAAATACAGTATCTAACTTAAAATCCCAAATAATGCACCACATTGTCAGATCAAATGGCACTTTTCAACAAGACCGAAATAACTAAAATGTCAGCACTTCAATAATTGATTAAGATAGGCTATATAGAATAAACTGGAGAAAAGAAAAATACGAGAGGATCGAACCCATCCTTCCTTTCAGATAGCTATATTATTTCAAAAGAATCATTAATTTTTTTTATTTTGGCATTCGTTGTGTTTGACCTTTATTGTTTTTTTATTTTTCTATACATGATTTGAAAACCCGATTTCGTTTCAGATGAAGACTCTGCAAGTCTAGAGATGGCATGGGCCGCTAAAATGCCAGTTAATGGCAGGTTTTTATGGGCCGGTTAACCGCCCAAACACTTGTTTTTTCTTGGGTACCTCTGCCGTCCGCTCACTTTTTGGGGCACTTACTACAGTGGAGTACAGGATCCGGATTTTGGAGTCCAATCCGGTTGGATATTAGGAATATTTTGGATTTGGATTGGATATTGTTCCTTTTCAATCGGATCCACTTTATCCAAATGAAAGGAAATTTGGCCACGCAAAAATGATGATACGGAATAAATAATAATGATGGTTTAGTGCAGACATATGGTACATATCGTAGCCTCGCAGGCACAGTAACCAATGCATGAGCACAAAAATGGTTAGCCAAAACTCATTACAGAATAGGTGTTTGCACATGATCACACGAGCAGGAGAAAAAATATTTTTAACATCACCCCAACTGCAGCGTCATACACTCACCATAATACAGGGATGGAGTAGTGTGAGAGAAATAAAAGCATTCTTACATCAAAACTGTTAGGTAAACAGCTAACCGTTAAAAGGAGCAAGAAGCAAAAGATGAGTCTGATGGGGATGCACATTGGCGCACAGATACATGCAACTGTTCCAATCAAGGTTGCAAATGCTTTACAACGCATTTATTATGAGATCGACAGCGAAATTAATTTCCTCAGTTTTGAAGCCGCCAATTAACAATCCTGATTTTAAAAGCAGTGCATGGGAGCTTTTCGTTGTTATGCAAAAACAATATTGATGAGACACGTAAACTGGCTGATCCAACGCATCAACAATTATATCAGTTGGTCACCGTCATACATGAGCATTAAATAATTGAGGAAAAGCGAAGATCTGTAAAAGCATCAGACATTTGAAGAGATCGGAAGAAAAAATTAGGTGAGGTTGCACAACGTTGCAAGAAGCGATAAACAGTTGTATGAAGAAAAATTACGATATTTCGAAATCATATGAGTAACAATCTTCTTTGCTCAAATCTCTCAGAAAAATACAATCTTCTCTGCCGCTAGGGATCCTAAATTTCAGATTGAGGATATCTCAAGCAACATGTAGTTTGGAACTGTGTGAAGATGAGTATGACTTTATTGTTTTACCAATGATGGAGTCTCAAGACTTGGTCGCAGTCTCGAGACGCATTTGTGCGAGTCTCGGTCACGAAGGTTTCAGGTCTCGTCGTGGCAGAGCCGGATCAGCAACCCTCCATGCCCCCCAGTTGGGAGGCCCACGCTGTCACAGGAGGCCCGAAATCCAGTCCCGTCGCCACTTAGCCTTTCAAACAAAGCTTTAACTCCCAAATTAAAACAGGAAACACTAGAAAACAGTGAAGTTTTCATCAATCCGTGTTCTATTCTGTCCTGCAATTCATAGACAGAGCAGTACCTGCCGCTGTTACCTAATCAGGTTTTTTTAACGAAAACGTTAGGTGACCCATATGGACCTGTAGGGACCCGATTTCTCTTATTCTAGGGACCCGAATTTCTCTGATCCTAGGCACCCAATGACAATTTTCGCTGATTCTAGGGACCCGATTTTCAATTCTAGGGACCCGAATCGGGTCCCTGAAACGCCTTAAAAAAAACTACCTATAATGACATCACCTGATTATTTTTGATGCGTTCGTGAGGACAATAATCGTATTTGAGGCTTGAGCGTAAACCATCAGTATTAACGGGGAGGAGATCGAGGCACTTGCTTCGGCCCCCCCTTTCTAGTGGCCCCCTCGAGGTGTTTTGTGCGTAAATCGTCGTCAATTTTGGTGAAAAACTTACTATCTACTCATATTATGTACTCCGAAGCAGATCACAAACAAATACTCTGCTTTTAAAAGGGCCTCCAGGCCCTAACAGCAACTGTAATGCACAGGTAATCTGCTTTCAAATGGCCCCCCAACAGCAACTGCAACGTGTAGATACTCCACAACTGCAACTGCAATGTGTAACTATTATGCTTTCAAAAGGGCCCTCAATAGCAACGTTATGCACAAGTACTTTACTTTCAAAGGGCCCTCAAAAGCAACTGCAGTGTGTAAGTATACTCTGCTTTCTAAAGGGCCCCGATCACCAACTGCGATGTGCAAGCACTCGTCTTTCAAAATGGCACCCCCAAAAGCAAATATAAAATTAGAGAAGGTGGGGCGATGCCAGTTTGTTATCGCTTAACTTTTATGTGTTGCTAGCTTTGTCTTCCCAACATTCAATGTTTCAAAAGTTGTGTGTCATGAATACCCTTTTGCATTTTCTGTTGTGTCAGTCATGGCGTAGTCTCATGGAAACATCAGGCCCGTAACCAGCTAGGGACACTAGGAGATGCGAATAGTTTTTTGAGAGGGGCCCAACATTTTTAAACTATGTCCAATAGCTTCAAACTATGTCCAACACATTTTTCCAAAGGGGGCGAAAAAAATTCTATGGGGCTTCTCTCCCCCTAGCTACGGGCCTGGGGAACATATCCTCGGTTGGCCCACAAAACTCCTTCCTGGGCTTGATCAAAAGGTCTTATCACGGTGGCTGAGTATGATGACGTCATCAGAGGTCCCGTTTTCAGCCTTGCTTTCGACCCCCAACCCCAAGTCGACCTGGTTAGGATTCATTAGGCTACTTGGAGTGTTGAACGTGATGTTAGCCTACATGTCCAGTTGTATTCGTCCAGTCAGACTTCCACTTGATCAACATATTTTGTGTAACGATTGTTGTGAAAATATGTATTATGGCTAGGCCAAGTAGTCTTCTCGTATGTTCTACTCGATAGAAGCAAGATATTTAAAGTTGCGCATTTGCGCAGCCTACTGTTCAGACAGCCAGATGGAGTTAATAGTGTAGTTAGAAGAGCAGGCCTGTAGCCGCGTTTTAAGGTTTGGGGTGCAAGCTACATTTTTAAGGGGGAAAGGTTTTTGTTTCTATTGTATGTTTAAAATGAATTTATCTGGGCACAAAAAAATTGGGGGGCACTGCCCCCGAATCTCCCCGCTGCTACAGGCCTCTTGAAGGGTATATGTAGCATTCGCTGCTGACCTTCTCCCAAAACAGAGTAATGCAGTTACTTCATGGATATTAACCATGTTGCGATCACATAGGTCTTAGCCTATAGTTGCTAAAATTTATAGCCTATTTGAGATACAAAATTTTATTAGGCTAATCTAAACATGTGCCATGCACCGGGATATCAACAAGTCTAAATATCAGAAAGGTTTATGCGTGGGTATTTCGGCCAGTTAAAAATGTAGCGGTTAGGACCGCCTACCAGACGATCCCAATCAATCGTAGTTTCGGCCACTCACGTCGTCACGTGGTGCTCAGCCTTTTTCGTTTCCCGACGCACGTACTATGCAGCTCAGAAATTTTGTCTCACTCGTCATCCCTCCACGAATAAAAAGGTTGTGCTTATTTGACTGCGAGTGCTTCTTCGGGAGCATGAAACATCGCCACCAAGGAACGGAAAAGCTACATTTGTGCTTTGAGTGACTGGACTCACGCCTCAAACATTCCAGTCAACTTTCGCAAGTCTATCCTCTACCATAGTGGTTCCCAAACTGTGGTACGCGTACCAGTAGTGGTACGCGAAGGGCTTCAAGGGGGTACACGAATAGACCTACTTTCTGTTTTTTTTCACAAAAAAATGTCGGGTCTTGTTAATAAATTCCTGAATTTTTGTGTACTTCCCTTCTTGGTTTCTAAAAGTGGCCATGATACTTACTCACAGCTATTTTCTTCATGTTGCATTGTGTCAATTATGGTTTTCCAAACCTTTGATCGAATTATATTTGGCACAATGACTTTTCCTGGAACAAGGTGGTACGTGTTGACAGTACGGGACCCACAAACGGTACGCGACCAGAAAAAGTTTGGGAACCGCTGCTCTACCATGTCAAGGCTGGTTTCACCTTAACAGTCGTCGTTCTCAAACCTCTAATAGTTACGGTACTGGTTATAGCTATGTAAAATAAGAAATACGAAATAGAGGACATGTTGACATGTTTTAATGTGCTCGGAGAATATTTCATTTCTCTTGAAAAATGTGGACATGTTCTTCAAAACGAGGACGTTTGGTAGCCCTACTTAACAATGCTACTCATATGCGACCTGTGTAGACGCAAAATCTGCCAGATACGAGTAGAGATGTATGCCATAGGCGTAGCCAGGGAGGGGCCATGGCCCCCCCAAATTTTTAGAAAATATGGTCATTTTGTGCTTTGAGAGGCGATTTTTCCAAACAAAATAGCGTTATTCGCCAAAAATCAAACAGTTCCCCACCCAATTGTTTGCCCCCCCCACATTTTCGGGCTGGCTACGCCACTGATGTAAGCTAATGGGTTCTACGTGGCTTGGCCTTGCATTCATTAGATTCAGATGCCTGACCGACTTTTAAGAAACCAATAAGTGTAATAGTTGCTGTTTCATGACAATATCAAATAATATTCAAGTGAAACACTATCGATAGCGCCTACAAAAACATTTTCCTTGATAAAATGTCTAAGTGGCACGCACACGTCGCACATACTGTATGGCTAAGCCGCTAAGCACATGAACATGGTGGGGGCCGGGACACTGCTGTATTGCGTTATAAAGCGGATAGTTGATCGTGCGCCAAGACGCTACCTTTATACAAGAGCACGTCTGTGTTTATGGTCACCGAAAGCGAGAAAAGCAATCAGTTCATGTTAGCAGTTTTCTCCAAGTCAGTTGTTCTTCGTACGAAAGTGGCGTTCAACAAGAGTGAAGTAATTGCATTGTAAGTTCAATTCGCTTGTCAGTTCGGTTTGATTGAGGTAACTTTGCACTTGTGCTTGCCATTGGGATCTCCACTGCAGAGTTTCCTTTACAAAGTTCGGCTTAAGTACGAGCGACAGCACTAAACTGTGTAATGTCCACCACAGCAACATGCTATTAGTCATAAACATTGACGTACGTGGTGGAACCATGACCTATATGCCTAACCTACGCCCTCCAAATAAAAGAAACTGTTGTGTTATCATGTGCATACAGATCAACTCCAATAATTTGCGGTCTTTTTTGATATTCATATAGTTATTTGCTAAAATGTCTTCATCAGAAAGGTCGTATAGCCCGGTTGACAATGACGCCATCACACCGCTACTGAGGGGCCCCGCGCCTAGTTCTTGCATTGGGCCCCGCACCTGCTAGGACCGGCCCTGCTCACACAAGTACGAATTTTGAAGCGGGATTGTCATTTTCAAAGCCTGGACCAGACCAGCGCTCTTCAACAGGTGTGCACGGTGCTCCCTAGGGTGAACCAAAATATGCTTGGGGACCGGGGAGCACCACTATCACACACATCGAACCATTGATGAGGAGAGCAGGGCCGTCGCCAGCGGGGGGGCCAGTGGTGCCGGCCCCCCATTTGAAATCGGTGCCCCCCATTTCACGTTTGGCCCACCGGTTGCTGCATACATCCAATACTGTATATTAAAAACGTGGCCCCCCCTTCTGGTTTATGGCCCCTCCTTCTGGTTTTTGGCCCCCCTGCTGCTAAATTCTGGCGACGGCCCTGGAGGGGAGCAATTGAAAAGGAGATTAATCCTCAGTTTGAGTTGTTGGTTAATAACAAAAACAGAAAAGCAATTAAAGCTTCAGATCTGGGGGCAAAACCCTAGGTTTGGTTACACTGGCCAAATCATTTCGAAAATACCAAAAAGGTAACGCAGCTTGTAGAGCAGGTCACTGCGATGTTATTACAATCAAGCAGAATCTGGAAATTGCTGCAACTTGGCCTCATTGCTCAACTGGTCTCATAACGTTACAAATAACTGTAACATATTGTTATTTTCACATCACACTAGTTTAAAAAAGCACGCAATTGAAAACTTTGCTTATGGAAAATTTAGCAAAATAGTGGCTTCTTGGACTGAAAATATTCTGTACATATAATCATGGGTGGATATTAGGGGAGACGAACGAGGCGGTCGCCTCGAGCCCACCTCTTCGAGAGATGCCGTGGAGGTCATTAATCTACTTTTGAAACCTTTGAAAGTTTCGAACTTACGTTTTGTGATATTTTCTTGAAAAGCTTATTAATCATTCTAGAGCAGGAGTGGGAAATTAGGGGCCCGCAAACCACTTATGACCTGCCAAATTGTTTTCAGTGGCCCGCGGAAGCACGCAGGAAAAATCTTCAAATCTGAAAGTTTCTCAAACTAATCACATTGAATGTTAATTTATTTATTTTGCCATCAAATTAAACGCACGGCCTTCCGCTAAGTGTATTCTTCTCAAAATTGCCCTTGAGCCAAACTAATTTCCCACGCTTGCTCCAGAGACACATTTAATGAGTTCTGAAGCAAGTCATATGTTCGTCAAAACAAAGCAAAAATTATATGTAAATGTGCCAAAAGAGGCCGCTGGACATCTTCAATGTGTAGAGAAATAACAGTTTAAAAGCATATAACTTCAAACGATTTACAATGTGAAAGTGAAATGGACTTTCATGCGGAAGCAAATTCCCGGACAAAATAAAAAATCTATCGAGCTTTTAGCGAATAAAGTTTCGGTATAGAATGTGTAAAATATAGGGTCCTCTTTTTGAGAGCTTGCCTCGAGCACCTAAATTCTAAAGTCCACCCTTGCATATAATAAAGAACAAATTTAACACAATGGACCGCGGGGCCCCCAAAAGCGCGGGGCCCGTAGCAATTGCTACATTTGCTACTATTGTTAATCCGCCACTGGCTACACCCACGGCAAAGCGGCCCAGAAGTTGACCAAGCAGCAGGTGGAGTGATTACATTTCCGACCATGTTTGGCTCCGTCTTGGTGTGGAGCCAGCAGAACTATCAGAGATTGCTGAAAACCGTAAAGAATTTTGGGTCCTTCTGGGGCTGCTGACCCCGAGGCTCTCTTGAGAGGAAAAGTGTGTATGAAAATAAATGAATGAATCAATGCTTCAGAATGTCAGACTTATGGTTACGTTTTGATATATCCGAAAACTTGAAGAAGACTACATAAAAACCTCTTCAAAATAGTTACAGTTGCAACCTTCCAGCACATTTGTACATGAAAAATGAGTTAAGAAATTGGGCAGGACTCTGGATACAGGCACTAACGTTGCCTCCTAAGCAACCTAACACATTTCCATTGAAGTAAAGAATACAGTTGATGTCTGTTGACAAACAATGCGATAGTGTCCGGGATAATTATTTGTAACAATGTATTTTTAGAGCACGAAGATAAAAACGTGGTTGACTAACAGTACTGCGAACTCCTAGTACAATAGTCGAGACCAGCGGTGTGCAACCATGCAGCACTCCCGGGCCAAATGCGCATAACCAGATTGATTCACGGCAGACGCGCAACCAGGGGGGAAATATTTAGGGCATTTGCCTCTCCCGAAACTTTCAAAACATTGCACAGCAATTTCGACATTATGCAGAAACTTTCAAAGAATAAAGATGAAATTTTATATTCTAATCATTTTAAAGAAATGTCCCGTTTGAATTTTCCTTTGTACTACTGGTTAGGCCTATTTATCTCCTTACAACATTAATCTTGAAACAGGCCATTTGATCGAAAATTTCGTAAATGATTGGTATTTTAACCAAAAATATGCTGGAATTGTCAAAATGTTGGAGATAGTTGAAAATGTTGGTATTTCTAAGACATTTTTTTATCTTTTTGTTGGTGTACAGCTTTTTTCTGAGACAGGCCTCAATTTAGCCTCATGAAACTTTATAACATTAGGGCACTGTTGAACCGTGAAAACTGCTGAAACTGTCATAATGATAAGAGAAATCTTGACATTTTGGTTGTTATTAAAAGAGTTTGTGGTCACGTCAAACCGCTTGTTCTTGTACAACTTTTTGATTATTCTTGTTAAGGCCAAAACGGATCACGATATTAACGTAGTACATTTCTTTAAAAAACGTTGTTTAGTTGCATTTTCGCTTCCAAACCTCATAGTTATTAACTAAATTTAGCGTGAGGACTGTTTCATGATTTAGAGTCATCCTGGGTTGTTACCAGTACCACGGCTTGGGAAAAAGGGTTTAGTGAAGTGTCATATGAGTGCCAGTCAAGTGTTGAACACACTTACCTACTACACCACTTTGGCTCCAAATGACGCTTTGCCCTAACGTTTGCAACCACTGTGCAAGCCATGAAAGCTCATAGCCTTAAACGTGCTTCTAAAAACTTTCACACAACTCATGGATGCCAGATAAGGCCTTTTTGCCCCAGACACACCTGATCCGTTATGCGCCAAAGACACAAGACACCTGATCCGTTTTTCCCGAAATAGTAGTATTCAAAGATCCCCTCACCTTTGACATAGGCTATCCCTCAAGTTTGGGATCTTCATTTGTGATAGAAATTCAAACACATGCTAGAGGATTAGGGCTAGAACAAATTTGCTAAAACAAATTTGCTAAAACAAGACGAAAAGTTAGGCAGGTTTACTAGTAGCCTATACATCTGCCACGCTAAAGCTATGACTACACTAGTTGAGTATGGAACCAGGTAGTGTTCCAATTCCGGACAAAATTTTAAAAACCGGTTTTGGGTAGCTGAGGAAAAAAGATTTTTCGAGTTTTGAAATGAATGCGATTTTGAGGAATAAAAGCTCAACATCATTTAGATCTGGGGTATCAAACTCAAATTGCTCCGTGGGCCAAATTAGGACCTACAAAGTAACCCGACGACCGCATTATGATGCTGACGCAACAATGGCGGTACCTCAACCTTACAAGAAACAGCTTTTACACCTTATTTCCTGCGAAAGGTATTGTGAGTTACAGGCAAATAATTTCTAGCCGGCTCTACGTTCGTTTGAGTCTCAACATTCGTTTGAAAAGAACTTGTTCACTCGCTGGCCAAGCACGTTGATGATCAAAGAAACCCAGAACGGGGAATAAACTTTAGGTGTTGTTTGTATTTCCCAAACGCATCGCGGACCTCAAAAAATGCCCTGGCGGGCCGCGTGTTTGAGACCTCTGATTTAGATAGTAGGCCTACTATTGTTTGTCACTGCGCAGTTACTTGTCGAATTATTAATTAAGTTAAGCACAGTGTTTTACTGATGTTTGTAATACTGACGCATGACAACCAAAGTATACTTTCATCATTCAGTGAGCTTCTGAGTTTTGTGACAAATAGTCCAGTGGCTGAAGAAACCCTCTCTGGTTCCACCGATGTAGGTTTGTTTGTAAGAAGGCATGGTACAGCTTTTCAAGGTTATTTGACCTCTTTTTCGTAGCCTCAAAATGACTCATTTCCTTTAGCAAAATGTGTGATCGGATCTCTTCTTGTGTTAGGATAGTGTTGTGGTCTTCACTCTCAAGGATTACTTCAATCCTGTGCTTTGATTTCAAATGGCTGATAAAACTTTCAGTGCTTGAAGTACCTCTTTTTGTATAACGGAGCACAAATTGCACTTTAGTGTTTGTTGAGCGTTGGCTATAAGTTTCTGGGTTTCTTTGTGAAGTGGCTATAAGTTTATGGGTTTCTTTGATTACAGACTTCTTTAAACTGAATGCGTATGGTTTATTGGTAATGATTTATTGTTTCATATGACTCAGCCAACAAGCAGAAGCATCATGAAAGCCATCGCATGCAGTAAACCAACCATTAGCGAACATTAGAGCAAACGAAAACACAATGGCACAATAGCTGATCAGTGTAAAGAAAGAGGAGCGCTGTGTCATATAGGATTGGCGAAAGACCGTGGCAGTCATCTAGTCAACCAAACCCGTTTATCACTTTTTGACAAGTGTTGAGAAACAACAGTTGGACATCAAATAAGCATAATGAAAAGAAAAACAAAAACAAAAAACGAATGACCGTAGAACATGGTGAAGAAAATATACAGGTGAAACCGCATGCCTATGTACACAGATGAGTGGATGGAATTTAAGTGAAGGATTCTGGTGTGGTTAGAATATTTTTAGCAATATAAAAAATTTAAAAATAGTATTAAAAAAGCTATGATTACGGATCTAGTAGTAAAAGCCGTTTCTTTTAGAAACGGCTTTAACTCCAGTAGTTAAAGCCATTTCTAAAAGCCAAATATTTTATAGAAAGTTATTGCAAACTGAACAGGAATGAATCGATTCTGCAAAGAATCACAGGTTGTTTTTGAACTAGCACATAACAGCTTGTAAATGGACTAACCAGTAACTACGGGGTAGCTTTGAAGAACTACCTCACATGGTAGTTATGTTAGCGAAAAGACTAACCTTCGCGTATAGACACCTATTACGGGCAAAATGATGTCACGATCGGTCTGAATAGGTCAATTGAACGAAATTATAAACGCACCAACCACGAACATACGGTAGTCAGTGAGCAAAACCCGCACACTCGTGCTTCTAGGTAGCAGTTGAAGGTTCAAACCTGCTAATTTGGCCGTTGCACGCGCCACTCTCCAACCTCAGTGTTATCAGAATTACTAATATTTGAATGTAACAGCAATTCTAGGTTCTTTCAAATATCCGGGTTTGCTGGTTGATAAAAAACGGGTTTCGGGTAGTAGAAAATAGCCAAAAAAAAACGGTTTGGGGTTCGGGTAAACCCGGGTTGGAAACACTAAAACCAGATGTTTGTATTAGGCTACTAATTTGTACCCTGTCCTGATGGTTCGGTCTGCACCTTGATTAAAACTGAAAAGTCATCATTTTCGGAAATGTTACGACGAGAGCTTTATCTGTGACCGTTTGCGAAAAGTTGTACCACGGTTGAGTAAGCACGATGACGTCATCGAATGACATTTCATGAAAATTGCCCCCCTGAAATGGAGAGCCGGTTGAGCCCCTGGTCCACGGGCCAGGGCTGCATGTGTCAAGTTCTGCGGGTAAGACAACTCGCTGACCACCCACTAAAGATTAGCAATACCTTTTCAAAACCACACTGCTTGTTTTCAAATCTGAACCTCTCCGCGGGCCACAAAATTTCAACTCCCGGGCCACTTTTGGCCTGCGGGCCACAGGTTGCACCCCCCTGATCGAGACTACTGACTTCTTTGAAAGTTAATGACGCAAGAGCAGATGTTGTCTGTTTGTTTGTTATTATATTAGACCCAACACTTTTAGCCAAGATGTTAGGCTAAAACTAAATTTAAGCAAGATATACTTGCGACTCATTCGTTTTGTTATGGCGACCCGCATTTGGGCCGCTAGAAAGTGTCAGAGTTCTTGTCCTTGATCGTAAACATGTGTTAAATATGTCGCAATTAAAAGAACGATAAATGTTTCCTTGCGTGTAAAACCTTGAGACGTACCGAATGTCATCAGAAAGTTGACAGTGCAATTAAGGACGTTTCGCTCGCAAAAATTTGAGATAGCGACGTAGGGTAAATATCAAAATTTAAGTAAATTTTTAACTTTCATAAAATTTTCCTCGAAAGAAATCATTTTCGACTTGTTTGCTCTACAGTCTTGCCAGAGATACATCTACCAAATAACCAAACAGACTCTTCATCTCGTGCGCCTTTGAAAATATATGTTTGTGGACATCACAGTTCAACAATTTTAAGGGAGGGCCTCGGCTCCACGTGGTACTACGCCACTGGGTTCAGTTGAAGCAGGAAACACAAACCATCTTTCAGCGTCGTTTCCACAACGGGCTTGAAAACAAATGTATCGAGACAATTTCTCAAGATTTGATCGTATTCGCCAGATGAAACCAGACAAGTTCTATGTCAAAATAAATGCAAGTTTTTACAATCAAATCCTTGTTCGAAAAAAAGGCTTGGCAAAACATAAGCCACACCAAGTTTTACTGATGTGATATTGTCTTTGCAAAGGTTTCAGCGACCTACCGCCAGAAATCAAAGCGTGTTGTTAGCAACGCTTAGTCAGGGCCCCGACAAAGGGGGGCAATGCCACGGGGCGGCAGTTTTCGGGGGGGCGGCAGTTTTCGGGGGGGCGGCACTTTTGGTGAAAAGGAGGAATAGTAAATGGTCTTTCACTAATGAACCTTAAGGTGTCCCGTCCAGTCCCATCGCCATGGGGGGCTTTGGTGGGCTTAGCCCCCCAAACAAAGCTCCAAGCCCCCCCAATTGAAACGTGAAACACTATAAATAAGTGG
>Ga0210059_1002385_pt1 | contig 29345 bp, 22 predicted proteins | sample Ectturendosymbi2_FD_188042 | JGI IMG/M metagenome (GOLD analysis project Ga0210059, IMG submission 188042) | Ecteinascidia turbinata endosymbiont from Florida, USA - Sample 2 (SPAdes) (version 2) | ecosystem: Host-associated > Tunicates > Ascidians > Unclassified | place: Key West, Florida...
CTTCTCCAAACTCACTTCTAAATTTACGTTGTACTGCAGTTGGTGATTTCAATTCATGGTACCAAAGAACACATTGTGCTTTTTGTTGAATGGTCAACATGTTTCATACTTTGTTGCAAACTTACGCTTTTATTAAAAATGACTTATTCTTGCTTATCTGAACAATAAAATAACCTGTAAAAAATAACAAACAAACTTTATGGTAGTATAATTCACTGTCGAAAACGTAAAGTTTCTACCTTATGTGGTTTTTGCGATATAAAAATTTTTAATGTGTGCAGGACTTTATGGACACCCTGTATTTTCTGTACTCTCAATTATCGCTCTGTGCAGAATTGCAACGTTGACCTTCGCTTTTAATTTTTATATTTGTACGTTGGGTAATAATTCACGTTTAGTCTGAGAAACAACTTTTCTTTAATTGAGGGTAAATAATAATAAAACTGTTTTATTTTAAGAAATAATAGTAGGTTTAGTTAGATTTTTAGTCATCCTCAGTAACAGTCAGTAGTTATTTGCCTCGGTTCATTTGTTTTCTACCGTATGACAATTGCATTTATAAAGCCTAACCATTAGCTTGTTTGCATCGTTATTCTGAATTTGATATGATGGTAAAAATCTTCTATGCAAGATACGCCGTTGATAGCAACTAGGGTTGTCTCGGGACAATACACCCATTGCCGTTTTCTGCATTTTGTATGCAACGCCTTTATTTTGCCTTTAGAAAATAACCATGAATGGTTTTGACACGAATCGCTTTTTAGTGATTTTAGCGTCGCAATAAAGGAACAAGAGTTACTTTTCAACGGTGTTGCAGGTGAAGCTCCGAACCGCTGTAAAGAGCGCAAGTGCTGAAGTTAGATTGTTTAGTTAAGGCCAAGGTACCCGTCAGTACAGAAAGTCTAAACGCAGCGCAAAATCTATAACAATGTGCCTGTGCTGTTTGTGCGTTTTATCTTTACACGAAACTTCTTTGCTTAAGATAGTTTCTTTCGGGTGTTTTTTGACCTGTATGTGTGCCAACACGAAATTTTTTAACACTGATCGTATTAACGAAAAGAAGGCCAAACTACCACAGTTTGTTTTGTCCCTAACGAAAACATCGGTTTGAAAAAGTTACAATTATTTTTTCAAAACCTTGGTGTCATCTCTCTTCTGCGCAGTTTTGTACGCATGTTTCTAATAAAATGCCTGAACCGAATGTTGATTGATCCGCACCAACGCCACATGGAAGGAAGCTCAGTCAAACGATGTTTGTGTATGTTTCCCGCTTATGCTAACAATATACGGTTAAGCTGTGTTACAAAGTGATACGGTGGAATATTGTGCGTCATTCGTTCGCAGGTCGTTTCGGCACATCTGTTTGATTTTTAGCGGTTATGTCAGTCACAGTGTTTTCTTAGGAAAAAGATTCGAACGCTTAGGTTGACTGCGTACTTGTCGCTAAAAGGTTATGATGCACATGTGCTTATTTACTACGCGCAATTTTTATTGAATTTGAAGCTTCGTTAAAATTATTTCCTTACGCTCGAACTGTCCGGCGATCACTTCCTTTTTTAATTTCCCTGTCAGCTCTATGCAGCTTTGAACTAAGCATGAGTCCGGAAATTAGATTTTAAGAAGCGGTGTATATTTTTTAATAATTGGTAACTGTACTGTGGGTATTGCATTATTTATTGTGTATAACTTGTACCAGTTGATCATGCCACCCGGTGTTGTGCGCAGGCTGTGATGTCATCCGTCCTGGTTGACACGGCAACGCTCGTCAACGTTCACGAAGCGTTGGAAGAGCTGGCGAACAATCCGGAAAACGCAGAAGAACTTGTGAAGACGCTACAGACGCTGCTCAAACCATACAAGGTACTACGGTGGTGCTGTTGCCGCGAATCGTAGCATCATAATTAAAGAATTGAGATTTTCGCTTATCCACGTTTAGACTTGTCCAGATTGCATTTCCAGCAATGATCGCAGTAAATGCATTTTCACGAGGGCGAAATCCAGACGCGTGAGCATAAAACTTCGAGTTAGGGACATGAACTGTCCCTTAGTATAAACCGATCGTGGTTTCATAAATTTAGGCTTGAAAGTTGGTTGACTTGCGAACGAGATTTTTAAGCGTTCATTTCATGCATGCTGAATTACGACGCTTTCTGCATGCTGCGCGAACAGCGCTCAACCAGGTTCTTACATAAAGCATGCATCGAAGACAGTTGACTTCCAGTGAGGAAACTTTGAGCGTATTTTAGGCATTCACGCTTGTTAAGTTTATTTATATCGATCGAACGAAATTAAGTTAAAAATTTCAGCTTTCACTCAGCCATGACTGTTTCAGGCGCGCTTGTCAAACGATAATTCGGTGCAGGCGCTTGTCATTACGTCGTGCTGTCTTTCCGTTGTGTTGTCATTCCTTTGTGCAGTCAAGCTCTTACCGGATTTTATTACGTTTCGGGAAACGTATTTGTTAATTCATGTTAATTTCTGCAAAGAATTAAGCGGCAGTTGAAGCAAGCTCGGCCTACGCTCAATGAACTCAGCTTGCTGTTTCATTATGTTGGCAAATTTAAATGTGGCCTCACTTTTGCCGTTTTTCACCGAGTTGGACATGGCCGCTCACGCCCATTGCCGGTCTTCGCAGACCGATCACATCAAGCCTCGACAAGTCGTGTGGCTGCACGACAGCACAACCGACGGTTCAGACGACGACAGCGCCGGCGTTGGCCAGAGTCTGAGACCCATGGGAGTGGCAAAGGTTCGCAAAAGCAATGGATATTTTTGCGTGCACCCTATAACAACATACGTTGTTGCTTCTTTATTTTCGTTGTGCTTTCAAGTGTCGTCCGCAGTAGATAGCTTTACATAATGGCGTCAAGAAAAAGTTGACCCAACTGATGTCTCTTCCTAGGGTTTTGTAAATCTTTGTAAATAGACCTTTGTCAAACTCTTTGTTTAGAAGGCAGTTCCAAATTATTTTTGTAGCAGCTACAATGTGGTTTAAAATTTTTTATATCGGAGAAAATGTAAGAATTGTGCTACTGACATTCACAGTTGATACCTGTGTAATATGCGGCTCTTTCATTTTCTATTTAGCTGGACAATATGACAAACGTCGATTCCACTCCTATCCTGCTTAATTACTTGTGCTTACGATTAGCTTGTCTCGAGTATATCGGATGTCTATTGAAGGGTATGGTACACTGTGCTATTTCCTACGTGACAAACCCTCGGGTAGGACTTTGGCGTTCGCCAGCGGTTTTCTTGTGAGCCATGTCTTCGCAACGACCCCGCAAAAATATGCGTCAACCTCATCAACAACAATAGTAAAACTCACGCCCGACCTTTACGTTGTGACCTTTAAACCGTGTTTACGGAAAGTATACTGAAACCGATTAATGCAGGCGTCGAGCGAACCGTACTTTTAGGGCGCAGTGATCAAAACGTGTTGTGGTAAGGACAAAAGTTAGCTGAAAAAGAGTTTTGATACTGACCTTTGCTCGCGTCGGCAGATGAACTTTATCGCAAACGATTGGAGTTTGTGCAGCACAAGTTTGCGATTTAAGGACATTATAAGTCGCAGCCATCTATTTTTTAAGTTTGTATGTCAGGTACTCAACTGTATTAAACTGATGAGGTCACACCGCGAGGTGAACTTCGCGTTTCCATCGTACTCTGCGTTTCCATTCCACAGGCGATTAAGGCAGGCATGCGTCGTCGTATCGCCTACCTTCTCTCGACAAAACATTTGAAAACGTTTCAAACGCGAATCGGTGACTAGAATTTTGTTTCTTTTCTTCCTCGCAACATCTGTCAGCGCATCAGTACCACTCCAAATCTTTTGTGCATGAAACCTCATCCTGTTAGAAATCTTGCGAGCAGTCTTCGTCTGTGGTCATCAAAACTTCATCACGACTCGACACGAAATGGTCTCGGCTTTGCGGTTTGCGGCTATCGTCGCAAAAACCACGTGCTTTCCATAATCATGATGCGTATTCATGGGCATCGGGTATCGCGTGATTTGTGCAGCTGTCCCCGCGTTTAGTGTGCATTTCTCGTGTGCGGACGACTAGCAATTGTCTCACTGGAAAATGCGTTCTCGCTCGATCGATCTTGCTCTGGTGGCCGTTGCGGCTCCTGAAATGAGCTGGCGGGAACGTCTGTTCATGCAACGAAGGCTTTTGCAGCGAAACTCGAACTCCGCTTTTGCAGAGACCGTCATGTCGACGTCCGGACTGGCCTGGCGCCTCGCGCGACATTTTCTCGACGACGACGACTGCGACCGGCCTGCCGACTGAGGAGCCCGCGCCGGAGAAACCAAAGCGGCTTCCCAAACTTACCACCAAGGAAAAAACTCCAGTGTAAGCACTCTCCGTTTTGACCGACCGAGCGCCGCATGTTGTCTTTAACAGTGAGGTTTATTCTGCGAAATTCTAATATGTACCACGGTCAACAAAACGTGGGCTGGCATGTTTGTTCTCAACACAGCAAATGTTAGCAACTAATCGTTTAGCAGCAGCAGATACTTTCAGTTATTGATTAGGGTCTTTCAAAGCAAGTTTGATGCGATTAATTTGAGTGTTTTAGAAGAGTGTGTTGCACTTGTGCACTGTTCGGAACATTCATAGTACCCGTCATTAATACTTACAACTTTAAGCGCACATTCAGGGTCCTTAACATTTCTTTTTTCACGCAGTAGTTCTCCACTGGATTCTCACTGCAGTAGCCCCACCCTGCCCCCGTCAAGAGAACGGAGAAAAACATATCCTAACTTACCCCAGCAAGGTAAGTCGTGTCAGTCGCGAACTATTTAGATAAACTATCTAGTGTTTCGGTGCAATACCCATTGACTAAGATTTGTCCCAGTGCGATTCGTTCGTCTGAGCTTTGTCCCGAAGCGCTTAGACCAATCATTGATGCTGCATGAAATTTAAAATTCTGGCTACTTTCAAAAATTAAAATATAAATTTTCCAACAAGTAGCACTTGGCGTTCGTTTTTCTTTCTTTGGTGTAACCCAACTGTCACGTTTTTTGCAAAGAACTCTTCAGGCGACATACGTTCTCAGCATTCGCTGTTTCATTGGCCGTTCGCCGCTTGCACTTTTTTCTAACCCAATCGCTGCAGGTCAGATAAAACTGGTTCTTTTTGCAGTCGCCAGCACGTTCTTTCCTGCCAACGTCGAAAAGAAAAACGGTTTGTTGCATGCTTGTTTTGAAGGTCGCTGTAATCCCTTGCTGGTCAGCTTGCTTGGCGGCAAAGACAGTCACCGGTGGGATCGCGGCGACCTTGCGCCTTATCGATCGCTGCCGCTACTGTGCGATCGAAATCGATTTCTCTTTATTGTCGCATGCGCCAGCTTTCGCCCTTCTAATGACAGTTGCCAATCGAAGCTGTTCCTGCTAATCCCGATTTACGTTGCTGCGTTCTCGTCGCTTGCGTTCGCCCAACGAAAATAATTGAAGTTTGAGTTCTGTTGAATAAAGTGGGATCCAGTGAACAGGGGTCATGCGTGGCCACGAAACACGGAAGTAGTTAAACTGTTGCCATGGCACATGAATGACATTTTGACGGCTCCTCTGCAATTTTCCACCGTTCGTCCCAGTCCGCTTTCAGCTCAGAAGTTTTGTTTCGTGTGTCCGTCGCGAATGCTTGCGGTGTGCGATTTGACTGTGACCTAAAAAGAGGGATAAATGTCGTTACGCTAGTTAGCAAGAAATAGAGTGTCCAGGAAATATGTGGCGTTGATGCTGCTTACGTGCAGACATCATGTCTCTAAGTTTTTGTCGTATTGAATCCTGCGGTGCATAAAACTGCTTTCGCTTCTTTTGATTTTTTGCGACGTCGGTAAGCGTTGCTATAAAGCCCTGTTGGTTTTCGTCAGTTGTCTGTCACGTAAAATAAGTCCGTGCCAGCTCTTGGACTGGCGAAGCGAAATAGAAGAACGTGCTCACGAAGCAAACAGGATTAATGCTTCCTGTTGAATTTAATTGGCAACATTGATTTTCAGTCAATGCAGTGTCGTCGGGTTACGAAAGTTCAGACGCCAACGACTCGCCTTCCCGCACCCTCCCCTGCGGCCGATCCAAGTCAGTGAACGAGGTGGAAGACAGCGAGCGATCCGCTTCAGACCTTAGCTTACCCCCCTCTCCCGACAACGTCGAGGTAACAAAAACGAACTTTATTCTCGTCAGTAGGCGAACGCTTTACGTTGCTTTTCTGTACAGAAGACGATGCCGCATAGCGTTTGCACGTTGCGCGAATGCCGATTCGTTTGGGTTTCAGGTGCTTTGTTGCGAAGCCCGAAGCAATCAATACGCGCGTTTTTGCTGTTTTCGTAGCACTGTTCCGTGCGCTGTGTTTCTGACGAGCGTTCCATTCACACAGGGACGTTCTTAAGCGTCGGATAGTTTTAAGGCGTCAAGAGTCCCTTATCTATTGAAAGAGAATAATTGCAATGTTCGAGGAACCGTCCAAAACAACGAGTTTTGGATAAATGGAAGCTTCCGATGATGTGCTTTCATGGCTCGGGAAGCGAGACCATCTTTGCTAGCAATCACCATCGAAAAATTCATTTAAATTTGGTGGAAGGCTTCCCCCAATATTCTTAAATCTAAGACATGGTAATCGCACGCTTTCCGTTCTGTCCTGATCTGTTCGGCTTGTCATTGATATTCCGCCTCCTTGGCAAGCGTCCAGCAAAAAGGCTGAAGTAGATACAGTACCAACTTTAAAGTAATGGCTCTAGACCGTGAGACTTGAATTGTTCATTAGGTTTTTTTACAACGGCATCGAACCAACCGACGGACAGCAAACGAGGATAAACGCGTTTGTCAGGTGTTAGCTCATTATCCACCTCATTACAACGTAGTTGAGGCTATATATCTGACAACCGCCGTTTGCCATGGAAGTGCTGTCCGTGCTTGTCGTTGTGCATTTTTGTACAGTCCTTGATTTTCTTTTTACTTGTTTAATTTCCTTTGCGTAAATGACGTCGTGCCAATTAATTGATCAATTTCCAGGCAGAGCACAGTCGGGCATTGAGTTACAGCGCCAGTCACGGCGTCATCCTGTCACATGCATCTAGGGGCGGCACGCGAACACCAGCGCACCGCTTATTCAAACACGCTGCTGTCAGCAGGATGGTGGCGGCTTCAATGGAAAAACGTCACACTTCCGTAGCTTGTTTCGTGTGCCCGTTTTCGGCGAAATTCGGCGGCAGCTGCTCTGATAGCTTGAGAGAGCACGGTTTTTTTTATCTGTGTGCGGTAAGCGTAACCTTACCTCCCACATTCAATAACCCGTGGATCACCCAGAGTCGCAGCTCAGTGGCTATGGTGTCGTTTAATCTGTGCGATAATTCGCAGAACTTCCTCGGACGAGCGGAAATTTTATTTTGTTTTTGTTTTTCTTCCGTAAAAGCGGCAAATCATCAGTAAACGTTGATCAATGGCGACCGCGCTGCTTTTCCAGCAGGGATGCAGCGTGCCACGGTCAAGCCGCTCGCCGCATCGAGAAGACAACCGCGCGGTTGCGGTGGACGAACAGCGTTGCCACAGCGACAGTGACGACGACGGTCACGTCTACTTTGACGACTACCGGGGCAAGTTGATGGAAAGCGTGTACAATTGGAATTTCCAGATCTTCGACCTGTCGGATGGCACACCATTTGTGCTGAGTCAGGTGAGCGAAGTTTAGATTGTAGCAAGGTGAAGAGCCAGTAGTACAAGCTTCCCCTTTGCTCATACAAATCCTTACCTTACGCATTTTTTCGTGATGCCAACTACAGCGTGCACAGTGTTCGTTGTTCGGCTTTGGTCGCGTTTTCATTTCAGCCAATTTAGAATCCCGTTTTTAAAAATTATCTTGCTTCCGCGAAGCTTCTTTTCAGCCACAGTGGTAAAAGAGGCTTGCACGGGTTGGAAGCTTAGCTCGGCCCGTGAACCGTGCCAAGCCCATCTAGTACAGTGTTTCCCAACCACTGCAGTTTTGCAGCACCCTACAGATGAGAAATGAAATTTGCTGCACCAACTGGCGAACCTATTCCAATTTGCTTAAAGGTTTGATGACATTTTCAAAACATATTGTAATGATACATTGAAAAGCATATTAACATTTTCGCACCCCTGAGTATTGTATGCAGCACCCTAGGGTGCCGCATCACCCCGGTTGGGGGAACCACTGATCTAGTACTTTCCCAAGATTAAAATTCATAGTCCTTGGGTGAAAATGGTGTTGTGACTGAAGCCAATGTAGTTAGTCCGTATTCGTTTGCTTTAGAAATCGATTTTCACAGCTAAAACTAATTGCGTTCAATATCCAGAAAATGATGGGTATGTTTTTCTGGATCCACGTAGTTCTAACATCAGGAAATTTACGTATACCGTCAAATACTACGGGGGTCAGTTCACTCTTGGCAGTAGAGTGGAAGTTTCGGAGATAAAAACGACGGAAGGTTGATGGTTCTCTTAATTAAGAGCCTTGTAACTTCCCAACCCAGTTGTGGTTGAAACATCTAGATTCCTAGACAATATATTAAGCCTCTGGGGCTATCATTGTTTTTTAATTACGTGTGTATCTTTGTCTTAAGAAACGTGACTTGAAAACAACGAGTTGCAGTTCGTCTCTCGTGGAAATGGGCGTTGAGTGTTCGGGATATTTTATCCTTCTTACAAAAAATGAGAACGACGCTTTTCATCCAAGAAGATTATGTCATTAAAAGACGAGCCTTTCCTTGTTGTACTTCATTATTGGGTTCAGGATTTTCAACTTCGTTGAAATGTGTTACGTGATAAAGCAATCAAAATAAGTATAAAATTAATAATGAAACGGTAAAGCAAATTTTCATCCAAGTAAATACTTTCTTTCCACTATTCACGGCATATCTACTACCACGCCTGCGTCATCCGTTGAAAAATCTGCAGCCAAACCTCAAAAAGAGGTGATAATGTGGTGGTTTAACTTACGAAATATGACCGGAAATGGTGCCTCTGGCCAATCCTGGTCTTATCGTGGGTATCCATCAATGTTTATGCGTTTAGCGAACGCACGTGTTGCCATGACAATGTCATCATGGCTGTACACATCTTTTTCTGTTACATGCTTGACAACCTTGCATTCGTTTACATAGCCCAGCGTTGACATTTTTATCAAAGTATCACCAGGTCTTTGTGGCTGTAAATTTTTCCTCAAACTTTTAGATTCATCGACCACTTCGTGAATATTTGCCCAGCAGTCATTCGTGTTCGCACCTCCCTGCTTGCGGTTTTCTCCCCAAAGCAGTGAAATGTTTTTGCTGTCAGATCTGAACAGGATTGCTTGTCTTGGAATGCGATTGGTGTTTACGTTACTCCACCCATTGCAGTTGGCGGGCAAAGGAAGCATGGCACAGTAAAAGGCGTTTAGGGCTTGTAGGTCTTCGCGAGCGCGCTGCTTTCAGCGCATGCCGGTGCGGCAGATGGCCCGAAGCTGCACTTGATGTTGCCCCTAATCATAAAATAACATTTGCGGTTAGTATGTATGCCAGGCAAAATGCTTTTGCGCTGTCTGGACGTTCGGCTGATGTGGTTCCAACCAAGCTTAGGTTCCGATCGTAGAACTTGCTGCGAACGAACACGCAAGTGCGCTGCGTCAACACACCATAGCTTGGCAGACAAATTATCTTGGAAGTTTGGAACACGTCTGGCAAACTGTGCCAGTGCGCGCGAACGTCGACGAAAGCACTTCCCTCAAAAATTTAATTAAGTCTTGGAGTCGTAGAAATCTTTGCGAGCTCTGGCTCCACGGTTATCTCCGTTTCCAACTGCGATCAATCACATATAATCGCGATGACGTTGTTGCAGCCTTGACCTGACTGCTTTCAATATTTGTTGACAAACAGCGCTGTATATTTCGTGGCGTAGCAAAACTGTTGCTGATTGTTAAGTTTTCTACTTTTTCCAGATGGCGTTCAAGCTTTTTCAAGACACGGGCTTGTTCGATACGTTCAAAATACCTAAGGCGGCATTCGTCAAGTACATGTTAGCTTTGGAGGGCGGATACCGTCAAATTCCGTGTAAGTTTTCTTTGTTCTGAGCTAACGCTCCGTGTTCGCGAGGTATCCGAACAAATTTCCACTGCAAAAATGTCACTGTATTACATGTTCCTCAATAAAGCAAAACATGTTTTGGTCGTTTTTTGATGTAAGAAATTCTGGTGATATGTGTTTTGATGGCAGGTGGCTCGTAGAAGAGCTGTCTTGGCGACAGCAGCTTCGAGATCACTTGTGCGCAGGGTGGCCTAAGCATTGCGTGCCTGATGCACTTGAACTCACGTCCAAGTGTGGCTTGATGCGCTCAATTGCAATCGATATTTGTAACAACCCTTGTTTGATTTACGTAGGGATAAGATGCTATATACTGTATAGCCTCACGCTCTCATTTTACGAGGTAAAATGATGGAGTACAGTGAAAATTTGTGAAAGGTCTACTTCCTTTTCGGTGCGTTTGACGCCTACAGTGATTCAATGAAGCCTCAGCAAAAATAACAGCAATTTTTTTTTGCTTTTCCTGTAGATATGTAGAATTGTGTGTGTGTGACGCCTGCAGTGATTCAATGAAGCCTCAGCAAAAATAACACCAAATTTTATATTTGCTTTTCCTGTAGACATGTAGAATTGTGTGTGTGCGCGCGCGTGTGTATCTATATCTGCATGTACCTGATCTGCTCCACTGGTTAAAATAAAGTAACGCTGTAACATGTATGTTATGTACCTTTGCTTCATAACCTGTGTGTTCTTGCATTTTATCCTGTTTCTGATAGCATGTGATTGCTGCACGTGGTTCTTCCTATTGTTGAATGACACTCCCGCGCATGCTGTTGGGGCTAGACCCAACTCAAACGTGGCTTGTACATTTTCTGAACAGTGCCACTGATAATGCCGTAAAATAAACATTGTCTTCTTGCCGTCATTGTCGTTGATCTGACGTCATTGTCGTTGATCTGCCGTCATTGCCGTTGATCTAATTTTTACGAATTTACGGCTAAGTTTCTCCACGGCATTAGGGATCACAGGAGTAACGAAATTATCTGGAAAGTTTTGCACTCTCAGTCACTAAACAAGTAGCATGTTATTTTAATATTGCTAAAAATTTCATTTTGTGCACACGACATTCCTTGTACTTTGCTGAAGGCTTAAGTATGAACTGGTATTTTAATTACAACTATTCCCGGTTGTTTATCTGAAATTTAAAACGGTAGAATAGCTCCATTTCCCAAACATTGGTCATTTATCAAGTGACCTGTGAGGAATAAATCTAGACTAATTATACGGAAATCCTGTGGTAAGAATAATATCTTTCCAAAACCTGGGGGTTAATGAATAAAGTAGGAAAAGAGTAACGAATATTTGTTTTTCGCTTCCAACAACTGTTTCTAAGGGAATCGTCTGACGTGATTATAACCCGCCTTTCCTGGATTACTATGAAAGGTCGGTGTTAAGTAGAACTGCGCGGACAAACAAATAACTTTTCATGATGCAGTAACGAGGAGCAATCGTGTGCGTTGCTGCGTGCAGCAGTTTCGCACTTCGTTCAGTGAATATTGTGTTTGACATGTTTTGTTCATTCGCTCGCAGTTCTTGTCTTAAGGCAAGGAAGACAGAGATAACCGTGGGGTAAGTTCGAACGATCACCGACATAGTGTCGTACATTATATCGTGCTTTTTTTGAGACGGGTGGAACGCTTGTTGAGTTCAAACCGCGCAAGCCTTGATGGAGTGACAACTTCCCGCGTGTGTTTGAAGAAGGCACTGTGTCAGGGAACATTCGTCTCTTGGAAACTGACTGAGATTCCCGAATTCACAGAAAGCTCCGCGTTAAAGCAAACTTTGGATGGAGCTTGCCTTGTCTTGTGTTGCACGCGGACATAGCGAGATATGAAATTCGGATATGTGCCGGTCTGCTTGGCTGATTGCTTTTAACGCACTCTTTCCTAAATCAACAGACCACAACCGAATCCACGCTGCGGACGTCCTCCACGGCTGTTGGTACTTGTCAACTCAAGATATCCCCGGTTTTCAAGACCACTATCCGCTTTTCAGCTCCGATTCATCAGGTACAGGTCGACTGCTCGCTCGCGTTTGTATTCTTTTTTTTTCACGGCTGAAAGGCCAACAAACCGATGGCGTTCTTTCCGGTTGAACTTTCCTAAACAAAGCAGCGAAGTGATAATCGACCTAAGCGCTGCTGCCGTCGCTTCGGCCTAAACTTCGTGCGCTGGCGAAGAACGTGGTAGCAAGTGCCCGGTCTATGACGTTTTCCCGTGGCCTGCGCTGCCCGTAAAAGCTTGAGTAACCTTTACGCTGCAAATGCCAGTGATTCTAACCTCCGCCGGACTGGTTCGCGCGCAAGATCCCCGGCATGCCACTGTGTTCAGGTCGAAAGTACTTCACGTCAACGTCCTGCGTTTGTGTGGTATGCCTGGGCAAACCGAAATTGCTGCCACGACGGAATGCTTCGGCACGACGCACGACAGTGGGGTTTGCGGCGCATGTTGTGTTGACATGTTATAGCAACATAGAAACGTGGGGAAGAGGGATGCTCGTGTTGCTCGTGCGTCTCAGCGGGACGCGGCGCAGTTTTCAAGCCACGAATATTACAACGTGCGAAGCAAGCTAACATGTTCTGTGTAAAACATCTACGGCTGTTACAACATCGATACGGCGTACCACCTACCCATACTGCCACTTTTACGATGGCTTGCTTTGTGGTGACATGAAGTGTCGATGAGAACTTTTAAAGTTGATGCAAACAGCATCTGGCTGAGAAGTTGCTTAAGCCGAGTGGTGCACATTCCTCTACGTACAAGGAAACAGTCTGGATGCATTCATCCACACCCAGCGGCCCGCTTGTGTCGGAAGTTCAGTTGAACCCTTGCGTAGACGCTAATGTCAATTTGATGAAGTTGATACGTGCTTAACCTTCCAGCAGCCAAGCAGTCGAGCGTAGACGGACCGGAAGGCTGATGAATGCTGCGCGACCGTCCGCTCAGGGTTATGAACCATCCTGGTCTGTTGCAACACGCGCCTTAATGCTTTTCTGGCTTCAACACAGATTCGGACAGTGGCACCAGCACCCCTCATACTCGCCAGGTGAACAACATCGCACACGGTTCGCTCGCTCAAGCTATTCCTGCCCTTGAGTTGATGGCGCTGTATCTCGCGGCGTCGATGCATGACTTCGACCACCCGGGAAAAACAAACGCCTTTCTTGTGGAAACGCGGGATCGCTTGGTACGTGTGTATAAATTATTCAGACCTGTATTTTTCACCAGCAGCATGTGATGCAGTGTGAGTGCGAGCTGTGCAGACCGTTTCGACATCACAACGTTTGGTTAGGGTAAGATAACTGAGTTACCTTTGCCAACTGAAGTCCTTGAAAAGAAGATCCATTTTCATTTCCATCGTCATGGGAATATTTTTCTTGGTATTTTAAACGTTTGTTTGGTTGAGATGCAACTGTGGTTACGCGTGATTACGATCCGTTGCAAAACATTTTAAACCAAACTTTTCCAACTACTCCAAACGATTGTTTCACGTGTTTCCTCTGTGTATGGTTAACTGCTTTCATAATATCGTGTTCTTCTTTTGAAACTTCTGTCATCGGCATGTTTGACCCTCTGCTCTTTACTACGAATTTAGTGTAAAGAATTTGTAAACGTTAGTGTTTGGTTTGGTCCTTTCGTAGAGCAGTGTACGCTTAAGTGCTAGTATCATGCTTTGCTGTGCATCGCCACATAACCACCGATTGTGAACCTAATCTTTATTGCTTATATTTAATGCATTAAAAGTGCTCTCTTTCGTGTGATGACGCATTTGCCCCAATGCAACAGCACATAGGGGACCGAATAGTTGCTGTTCTTCAATCGAAGCCTGTTGTGATTGTTTGTGTAAAAGCAAAACAAGGAATAGTAAGTTTACATACGAAAACAGTTGCCTTGCTTTGGCTGCCAGTGGTTCCATCAGACCGTTGCAAGCTTTTCCCTGTCGTTTGTTTCAAAGGCTTTTCCGATATTTGATTTATTGATTAGAACCTTTTCAATAGCGCGCGAAAGCAAATGGTCCCGGTGTTTGATGTTCAAGCAGCGTGTTTGTGCTGAGCGTGACTCTTATTTGTTCAGGCAATCCTTTATAACGACCGCTCGGTGCTGGAAAACCATCACGCGTCCGCATCTTGGGAGCTGCTCTACTCCAACAAGGACTTCAACTTCCTTCAGAACCTGACCACAGCCGAATGGAAGCGCCTGCGCTTCCTGATCGTCGAAGCGATTCTCGCCACTGACCTCAAGAAACACTTCGAGATACTGTCGCAGTTCACGGCCAAGTCGCAGCGGCCTCGTCCCCCGTCGGACGACGACAGCGACTGCAACCGTTTGATGAAGTCAGGTCTGTTGCTTAAAGTGTTGTGCCGCTCCGAGCGACTTGACTTCGATTTAAAGTAAATGTTTTCGTTGACGAACAAACCCTTCACAGGCTGCATTTGACAACTGTCTCTGTATGTGCGTTCAAGCAAACGTGTGGAGTGTGAACTTGATTTATTGATTTAGGAATCGTATTACCTGTTTAACGCTAGTGCTGAAGCTTATTTTGACCGGTGGCTGCCAGCAATCCTTTAATATTCAAACTGAATGCTTTCTGTTCCCTCATGCCAGGCATTAATTGGTCCGCGGACGAAGACCGGCTGCTCGTTTGTCAGATGGTGATCAAGCTTGCTGACATAGGCGGGCCGGCAAAGTCCAGGCGGTTGCACATAACCTGGACAAAAGCAATTTGCGAAGAGTTTTTCTTGCAGGTCAGTGACACGGTGCCGTGTCTAAAATGTGTTTGAGGAGGTTCGCTTCCTTCGTGCCTTCGAAGCAAAAGCACGATCAAACGGTCACCATTTCCGTCGCTTTTGGTATTTTGCGTTCGATTTGTTGCGCCACGGGAGTTCTGCTTGTTACCAGGGCGACGAGGAACGCAAGCGCGGCATTCCGGTATCGCCTTTCATGGATCGCGACAATCCTCAAGTGGCCGAGCTGCAGCGCACGTTCATCAATAACCTGATCAAAAACATCGTCGTGTCTATGCACAAAACGGGCATCTTGGCTGGCGCGGTCCCTGACGACGGAGGTTGGTGTTGAGGTTGAAAATAACCAATACTTTAGCGGTCATCGCTGCGGCAATTGAAAACCTGCAGGTTGAAGGCAGCTCGTTTCGGGCATCTGTGTAGCGCTACGACGCTGAACGAATCAGAAGTGTCTAGCTGGTTTTATAAACTGGCGCTGAAGGGCGCTCTAGCAACGACAAGCGTTATCCTTCACAGAACTAGTTAACATGAACCGATCCTGGCAAAAAATGGCGAAAATTCGAGTGTATACGCTAATAATGTCGTGGCACATAGATTTGGACGAGCCTCTCTTTTTTGTCTATAATCCATTGCAAAAGAAAACAAAAGCCGCAGGAGAGAAATAGATAGATCAATTTCCTGTCGTTAAGACGGGCGTTTCTCGCACCCCTGGCTGGGAGCTACTGCCCTAGTCGGTGCATCTTCCTGTTCGCAAAGCGGCGTGCTAGATCATTCGCAAACGACCTCGACCGGGGTGTCGTAATCACCAAAGCAGTCACTTCACTGCGATTTGTTGAAGAATAAACCGCGTGATCTATCGATTTGTCCGCCTGGAGCGTGGACGCGTGACGGTATTTCACAAGAAACTGAAAACTCGGACAGTTTTCGCAGTGCACTAAGCAAGAACGTCTGAATTGCGCATCATCTGACGTGTTTACGATATGTCGAGAACGAAAAACCGCATCTCTATCACCCTGTTGCTGAGGACGGACTGGGAAGCAGCAAACTTAGTGACCACCTGCACCGCCTCGATCTCGTGTGTTGCTTTGCAGACAGTCCGATTGAAGGCGGACGGCGGAGTTTGCTTCTTGAACAACTACGCGACAACCTGAACTTTTGGAAGACGAACACGTACAATTCTTCGCACGAAGAAATGACCGAATCGTTCAAACTTGCTTTGCCTGTCAACCTGCAATCGCACGGAGCACTTAGGTGAGCGAGGCCGCGGTAGAAACGACAAAAGCGTTTTGGTTTTTCGGGCACATCAGTGGTGTCAGGACATTGTTTGACAGTTGCTGTCCGGTGCGCAAGGCATGTGTTGATGATATCGCACTAGTCAGTCATGTTACAGTCAGTATAACATGCGTTCAAACTGCGCTGTCTCCGGCTCTGCTTTCACTCAAAACGCGCCCATCTCCGATACGCTTTAAGCCAGGGGTGGGCAATTAGCGGCCCGCGGGCCAAATATGCCGAGGAAGCATTCGGGAAAAAAATCTTCAAACCTAATATTTCTTCCAACTAATCACAGTAAATGCTAGTGCTGAGGCTAACTCGAAACGAGACTTATTACTATTACTACCACCGACTTGCTTCTATTTCCATTGGAAGTTGTGGCCCTCTGCTAAACGCGACCTTCTCAAAGTGGCCTCGAGACACATTAAATGCCCGCCCTTGCTTTAAGCGATGCACTTGCAGGATCTTCGTAAAGAATGAACTGGCCGTTGTCCATTTTTCTGACACCCAAGAAGTTTTAAAATGCAGGAAAGGGTCAAGATCAAACTTGAATTTTCACCTGGAACGGCTGGACACGGATGAGTTTGGCTAAAAGCGGTTTCATGACTTGTTTCGTTTCATGTTCCGGTTGCATCAAGTAATTAGGTGGTAGGTTCATACGTGCTCGTCGAGTCGCTGGACTGGTAACTTGGGCTCTTCGTTTTTTAATAAAAACACGTAATTTCGCCCAGAGACAATTCAGTTCGTTGCGCGCTGACACGTTAAATTATCATCTGAAGTGCCGTTGAAGCAGAGCACTTTGTCTCAAGTGGATTACCATCAAGCGAAGCATTTTTCCGGTTATCAAAAATCTTGCCGTGATCGTGACGTCCAACGCTCTGTCACCGAGTGATCATCCCGGTATGCGTCGCGAAGTCGGACAAAAGCTGTCGGCTCAGATGTGATGCTTGCAAAAAAAAGATCGCTATCGGTCGCTTATTTACCATTGTGAGGTTCGCCTTTAAGCGAAATAGATTCACGAGCCAGTTTATTTGGTTTAACAAACTATAACATATAACGATTCCAATGTCTGAGGTTAAACGAAAAAATGTGCAAATAACGGTGACGTCGCGTGTCTACAGGGGCTGCCGACCCAATTTTTAAACAACAGATTTTTTGACATTGTTTTTCGTTGCCCCCATCTTGGGTGGACGAGACAGGGTGAAATCGACGAAAATGCGTACACACGCTGATTGTAAAAAAGTCAATTTCGGGAACTTGTCTTTAGATTTAAGAGATCAAGTTCGTGAGCAGTTTGTCGCTTGTTGCGCACGTTGATGAATTGTCTGTGCTATGGACTTCACAGCTGATAAATCTACTGAAAGATCTGGGAATGCTCATCTTATTTTTAGTCAGTTCATGAAGAATCAACATTTTGTAAATGAGTCCTTGTTTTGAAAAGGATTAAAACGCACAACCACGGGGGGATCCATTTTAGACGGTGGAAGAAAACGTTCTGCTTCAGTGGAATAACAGCGTCAGCGTCAAAGGTTATTTGTCATTGCAAGGAAAAGAAAAATGATCTGTTGCACACGTGTTTCCGAGGATCCCATTGTGGTTGGATTTTTTGAAATTTTCATCAACCGCAGAAAAGCTCGCGCATTCAGATCTTTGCCTCAAGCTTCACATAACGTTGTGAATCAAGTTAGCCACGTGGTAAATTTCATTTAAGCTCGACCACAGCAAATTCGATTTTTTTTTCTGAACTTCGTGAAGCCATGAATTCTGAACTCGTGTTTGCTGTATCAGACCGAGGTTCATTGGCTTTCGAAAGGAAAGGCGTTAAAGCGTATGATCCATTTGAAAAAGGAATTCGTTTTTTAAAGTCCAGAAAAATACTTGGATTTCCTTTTCGTGACACAGTTTGGTGACTGAAGGTTGCATTTCTTTCAGGCTTGAAAAATGTATCAGTTTGAATTCTGTTCTCCAAGAGCTATCCACTAAAAAAATTTAATTTTTCCTGAAATACTAAACACAGTGTTTGGACCACAGCTGGCACTTCAAAATGACCTTGCAGAGTTTGCTCCGAACGACCCTCAATAGGCATATTAATTAATCCATTTTGAATCGTTAAAGTGAACAGCTTTTTTTGGAGGAACAGCTCACAATTACTAAACAACCCCTTTTTAACTGCCGATTCCCCAAAAGAGCTTGGATGAGCTTTTGCTGCATACCATGCAATTTTATGCATTGATCAGTGCAAACTTGGTCATAATCGATCTTGCGATTTGCATCTTCGTGGCTCCGCGACCGTGGATTTTCCGCTGTGACAGAAGTCAAAAGCGAGGGACTTGTTGGGATTAATGGCGAAATATGTGGATGCGCTTGGCAGCACTAGACCCTCGATATAATATTATTTGTAGTCAAACACATGCTCAGCCATCACACTGAATTTATTTGCAAAATAAAATTGTTAAAGCAACGTTTTGTGTTCTATGTTCAAAGTGTGGCACAAGCTGTTGAGAAGCACTGATGTGGTTCATATTATGTATACTGTAGTCTGAAGGGCTTTTGAGATCAATCGATATGCGCTCAAAAGGCTGCGTTGCTTTCATAAGCATTCTTTGCTACCGTTTGTAAGATCGTGGTATTAGTTCAATACACGCTTCGCATGATGAACAAACATTCTTCACGTTGTCCTCAGAAAAAGGAAAAAAGTTCAAAACGCACGCAGCGGGTCAGCCTGGCAGAGGCCATCTTGCAAATACATTGCAAACTGAACGAGCTGGACGTTTAAAGCCGTATAACTACTTGATCGCCGCTTCGTACATCTGACTTTCTTCCGGATAACCTGATCAAATAATTAAAGCTGGAACACTCTTGCCAGAGCCGTTCAGTTTACCGACAACTGCATTTTGCTCAGGAAGATTGGCAGCACAATTCTCTAATGTTTTAATTAAACCCATTTGTTGCCCCTGTTGCGAACTGCTTGGATTCGGGCTCAGTCGACTAGGCTTTTGAGGTCGACTCCTGTTATTTTGTAATGAGTTATTTGTAATGATGCAATGAATTAATTTTATGAACCAGTTTATTTTGGTTGTAACAAACCAATCTCACAGTCACAAAAGCCTAGCAAAAATATAAAGAGGTGACACTATAAAACAAAGCCCAAAAAGGCGCTCATGCTGGAGTTTCCGACCCACAGCTGAAAGAGTGACAATCCGTGCATGAAACCGACGCAAACGCGCACACACGCTGATAATGCACAATTCACAATGAAGTTTCGCATCGGAAATTCACAACACCCGATGAGTGACCCTAAGCGAAACTGTTATTTTGTTTGTTCTTTTTCTCATCGTTTCGCACGTGATATGAACAAGCTTGCAGGTTATGCAACAATTGATATTGTCTGCCATAAACAGCCCACTTATGTACAGCTTTTGCTCGCAATTTTACTGAAGATGCGCAAATTATATGAAATCGATTTCCTCGTGAAACAATATTCGATTTGATCAGCCTCCGTCGCCATTGTGAGACTTAAGGCTGGTTTAGACTATTGTGAACTCTTGCGAAGTTCTACAAAAGTAAACCGCATTGCGGTTTGCACACTTACGAAGTTCAGTGACCGACATCAGGTTATTCCCCAACTTTGAGAACGGATTTAAGATGGAAATAGCGACGCCTACACTTGCAGCTTACGCCATACCAAGGTTTCTTGCCACAAATACTTCTGTGCAGCTAGACTAATCGTGCTGAATAGCACATTTCAGTTTTGCTCATCGTCAGTGTCGGTCATGAGGTCTTTAGTGTTTATTCTTTAAGCAAAAAATGCTGTTCTCTTGTTTTTTTCATGTGTGACATACGTCATCATTCATGCACCCTCTTGTTTTCTCGTCAGTACAAATAAAACCGTTATCTGTACTGTTGTTAACGTATTCTCATTTGTTTGTCTTAACGAATCGTAATCGTCTAGTACAGGCTAATATCATTAAGACTTCGTTGTTTGGGATATAACACAGCCAAAAGAAATATGCTGGTAGTCTGGAAACTTCGTGGACAATATGAAGCCAAAACACACCAAGTTGTTCGTTAAGTTGGACAGTATACAAAAATTTTAATGAATGTGAAGTTGGTTCACAAAGGCATTTCCGACCGTGGGCATATTTATCCTGTGGATGAGCTTGACCTCAAATGCAATAAGATAGTTGATTGAGATATAATCAGCAATACAGCATGTGCTCAGAAAAACTAATAACATTAACACTGTGTTAGATATCAATATATTTTTCATGCAAAATTTAGAATTTTTATAGACGCTTTTCAATACCTACAAAATGGCATTTCGTAATCTGTTACAACACTGACGTTCGCTGGAAAAACAACAATGATTGAGCTAAGGGATTTATACTCAAGGCTTCACAGCTTATCTTAAAAAATTCTTTTCTGGTTTACTGACGACTTGCACACGAAGATACATTTTTAATTTGACTAGAAACATCAGTAGCCACTGGCTTAGTCTTGTACTAAGCAGATTGTGCTTTCACGAGCAGAGCTACATTTAAATGCTATCTAACAAATACTTCCATCAGAAACATTTACAAATTGCAACGCGAATTAAAGCAAGCAAAACGGTACTATTCAACACAAACATGCTAATTATCAAAGCTGAATTCATATTATCTGAATGTTTTTCAAGCCTCCAGTTTTGTGTTTGTTTTAGCTGCAAAACTTCCAAATTTTTGAAACCATTTGACCATCTTTGTTCTTCATAAGGTCATACTTAAAAGTGTTGAAAAATATGTTTTTACAGCCTCTGAAAGCTAAATTGAAAACATAACACATTAGTCATAACATGGTATAGGAGGGGATACATCCAAACCGGAGATACCCAACAATTCTTTACATGCTATCTGATGGCATCCAATAAGAAACTAGCATATAATTAACCTTGTGCCAAAGGTAGTATCCTGCAAAACAAACAGTAGCAGTTTAAAATAATAAAGTCCAGGCATTAGAAATACTTTTGCAAGAAAGAGATGCAACACCATTGGACAGAGATGCAGAAATATAAACAGCATTTGCGCCCTTAAGTTAACTCAATCAGTATCACAATACCAAATGTGTGGAAAGTATGTACAGTATATGTTATTACTTCTCAAGGGCCTTACAGTTGATCACTTGAAATGACCAACAAATCTACACTTCACATGCAAAAATCATGCAGGGTTTACAGGTCTGTGTTTCAGTGACGTAACTGACGGGGGCAGGGGGGCGAGCCGCCCCCTGGCAAGCTGGATGTATAAATTGGGCCCTCTCCAGCTTACATTTTGATAATTAACATTTTGTTTTCAGTAGGTTGTTGTCGTTTCAGGCTTTTTGGGGGTGGTAATCGTTTTTTAAGCTAGTACAGACATCCACCTCATCCGGATTCACTATCATTTCTTAACTTTTTTTCTGATTGTTGGCTGGTGCCCCCCTACGGCGGGCAGTGGGCCCCGTCGGCTAAGTCTTGCACCCCGGTTCAAGCCTCTAGTTATTCCACTGAGTGGCATACCAACTGGACATATTGCAAGCAAAGTACTAACGAAAATACCATCATAAGTGATCATAATCAGGAATACACAAAAACCAACCTGCATTCGCATCTTGCAGAAACAATCACCGATGTAAATTTCCTTTTTCCATATTAAATATTTGAAGCAAAATCATTAAGATATTTTCTGTGATCTGGTGCTGGTTGCCTACTTTTTGCTTATCTCTCAAGTAGCTTAAACCAAAAAAGACCCAATGCAGATGAGTTATATTGTGGGTCTAATATAGTGGTCTAGAAGTAAATGTACAATAAACTACTTTCTAGCTGAGTTGACAGCCTGCAAAACAATTTACGTCAACTTTCAGTTGGCAGATAACAGCTAGTCTTGCCTTTTACTGAGTGTGTAGCCTAGATAAAGTAAATAGCTTACCGTAAATTAAACAATACATTGCAATACGTTTTAAGTACGGTCGCATCGCTAATTCAAAGATAGCAATTCAAATCCACCATCCAACAACACGGAGTAAGAACTGCAGAACCACGCTAATAACCTTTGAAGTAAAATCCTGAACCTAGCAAGCTGAGACCGACAGCAGAAAACACAAGCGAAACTGCGGGAAGCTCTGGCATTTTTCGCTCCGATAGCGAATTTGAACGAAGTACAGCGAACAAAACCAGCGGAAGTGGTGAGAAGTTCGCCGCTTTGGCAAGCCATTCCAGCAGACAATAGAATAACAAAGATTTTCGCCAAACTTCACAAGACTTCGCAATAGTCGAAGCCCGCCTGTATTGCTGAAATGCGGATATGCGCAAGTCGGAATCATCGCAAAGTCACGAAAGCAGAGCATGGCAGGCATATTCCTCGAAGACTCAACAGAGTCTTCAATTCTCGACGACACGGAGAGAATCTCTCTGCTAACTCAGCTTTCGAGAAATGTGCTGAAACAAGAGAAAATCTTAAAATGTTGGTTGAGCAACTGCAAAGCTTAAAAAATAAAACAGGCAACGCAATTCACATCCCGGTAGCGTTGACCAGCACTTCATAGCTAAGCAGGCCACGTCCACAGGCGCCGAAAAAATATTTGCTTGATTCATCGCCACGTTGCTTGAAGCTACCTGGTTGGCGCCAGTTTTGTCTTTGGCTTCGATGAGACCAGTGTTATGGTCATAGCGTGTATTTGAAACTGCAGTTCGCGTGCTTTCTCCAAACCTTGCTTTGGTTTTTCACCATTTCACCCGCAAGGCTATTGCTTGCAATTTTCAGGACTGAAGATGAGTAAATCACTTGAAATCGATTTCCAAGTAAAAAAAGCTTTGATTTGATTAGCCTGCGTCGCCTTTATGGAGACTTATTGCTTGACTCTGAAACTGTGGCAATCTTGCCGCAAAGAATAAAGACTGATAATAATTGTTCGCTCTGCCTAACTGCGTGTTTCTCTGCGCTTCAATGCGACCTTCTTGCATCGCAGGCGAAAAGCACCAGGTTCGGTCCTTGCTGACAAACCCACGGCATCCTCGCGCACCTGTAAGCTTCCGCATCCCATAAGTGATCCGAACAAGGGTGAGGATGAAGGTAACGACGACGTCTTCGCCGACGGGGCGTCCCCGTGCCGGCAGCCCCGTGCCCGAAACGTCGCAAGCGCATCGTCCGAAGCTTCAACCACGTCATCGTCATCCCTGAAAGAGAAGTCGCGATCTCAGTCGAAATTGCAGCAGCCGAAAACTCTTGTCAGCCGACGTTTGCCGGTGCGCCGGAAGGGGAAATGACGTATGCACTGCCACCAGTGTCGACCCAAGCGTGCTGTGAACGAATACGATGCAATATGAACCTCAACGTTACTGGAGTTACCAGGGCGCAATGTTTTGTTCGTTTTCCTTCATTGGTTTTGTTGCGACGTAAGCCAAACGCGGCACTCGTTATTGTGAACAGGATACCCTGTTCCATACGTCCTTTGTATTTCTTTAGATCCTTCGCAACCGCGCCCGCATGTACTTTTATTGACATTATACCGCGGCACTTGTCATATAAAGCCCTGGTGATTGGTTTAAGCGCATTGGGGTTTTTGTAAGGGCAAAAGATTTTGCACAGATGACAGATTGTTTACGGTGTCAAAAGATTGAAATTTCTAACGCGATTCCCCGGTGAATATTTTAGGAACTTGGTCGGGTTTTGTTAAACGTGATGAAAGTCGTAAACGATTTATTTTTTCGATTTCTTTGAAAGCATCGTTTCTACAAAAATGGTCCACCTCCATCGTATGTACTTCGAAAAATATTGCATCCGAACCGTTTTCGCGAATTTGTTTTTTGTCCTCTTAAATGTTTTATTATATTTTGCTGAGAAACGTGCTCGTTTATAGGTTTCGACAGTTGAGTATTTGCACAATGTCATTTGCGCGCGCACACACACTACGACATTGTCGCGAAACATCTGGCCTCTTCCTTATTTGTTGCTTTTTTCTTTTATTGCAGAGCGTTGTCTATCACGCAGCCCGCAACATTTTGCATCTGACAGTTTTCCTTCCTGTTGAAAAATGCTCATACGATCGAAATCAACCTCAATAATGTTGAAACCAAACCTCAGCTTCGATAGAATCTAAGCAATAGGTGTAATAATGCAACAGGACACACAACTGCAAGTCGTAGTAATACATCTAGGCTTTAAGCCAAACTTGCTTCTGCTAAATCAAACTATGTCATTTCAGGGAAATTTCACTTTTTTTGAAAGCGAATGCCGCTCGGCTGGTGCCAGAAGGTACCTTAGCTTGTCAGCTGTGTGTTTTTTCTTTTGTTCTAAACCCTCCCCTGCCGACCGAAAAGGCCGTCCATTTTTTTCTCATTCGCCGCTGGGGTTCTTACAGTGTCCATCCATGCTGGGTCTTCTTTTTTTCTGACGGAATCGAGAAGCTCGCGCGTTCTTGTAGCGGCTCCTCCTTTGCGCCCGCCCGCACTTCTTGCAGCGGTCCGGTCTGATTTTCTGTCTCTTGCCGTTGCCGAACTTCCGGTGACGGCGCGTTGCGAAATATTGCACCTTCCGTTGCGCGGCATTGACTGGTTGAACTGGGTTCGTGCGCTTTGTCGAATGCAACCATGCTCGTGTTTCTGTGCGAAAGGGACGCATGAATCGGACGTACAGGCCCGGTTTTGCCAACCATAGGCGTAGCCAGGGGCCATGCCCCCAGAAAAACTTTTAGCAGATCTTGTCGTTTTTTTTCTTAGAGAAGCGGCGTCCCAAACAATACTGTTGCTCGCCTAAAGTCAACCATTTTGGCCCTCCCAAAAAAATTTGGGCTGGCTACGCCACTGCTGCCAATTCCTGGTAATTCATAGCAACAGTAATGATGCTTAACTTGGAGCGTGTCTGTCAGGTTGGAGATGAGTTTTCTTGGTGGTGGTGGTCGTGCATCTTTGTCTTTGTTCAGCATTTTCCACTCAAATCTGTTTTTTGTATGCTCTTCCGAATTCTTAATTTGGGAGCGAAGTTTCTCGATTTTTCGGTTTCGACAAATCGTGAAAACTTTGCGGCCTGCATCGAAAAAATCTACGCCTAGCGCCTGAACTTTCAACCGGCCGCGGCTCTACTTCCTTCCGATCGTTTCTTTTTCAAAAGAAGGCATTGGTGTTCGCAACTTCTGAACCGGCTCAGCCAAGGTGGGCTGAACCTTCGTGCCGTGCATTCATTTGCGCGGTCAACTTCGCAAGTGCACGTGGTCGAGAATGAACTGGTTGCCTGGATCGGGATAAACCTGTGTGCGTTGTTCCGGTAACCAAGGAAACGAACGAGTTGTCTTCTGGCACGCGACTGTGTGTAGTCGATACCCTTTCGAGTTGCTTCTTCCTTTTGCGAGTCGTTTACATCTTCTATTATCTATAATTTATAAGCGTATCATTGGCAAGAAAACGCTTTAGTTATTCTGTTGTTTTTTTGTACAATACTATTTTAATAAACCTTCCCAGCTTTGAGTGATCGCAATTATTGTATTTTGCCGTTTATTTTTCGCCCGTTGTTGCGTCGGTTATGTACATAGGCGCGTCAGCGCCCTCCCGCGTCATCTTCAAAGATTAGTTGCGGTTCTGAGGGTTTCACTTATGCGACAATGAAATGTATTGTGATGATGCTGTTGACCAAATACTTTCGTCATGTTTTGTTGACAATAAAAAGTTTCTGTTTCCACTAGCGTGAAATATTTTCTGGTTAGGAACTATTACTAAAAGTTCACTTAAGAGTCACTCATTACACGAACGACTGAGCCAACTGAGGTCGATGGTTGTGCCATCCAGGAACTACCTGTATTTTCTTGAGACAATGTCAACCGCAAACGCAGCGTTTGTATTGGTCTGGAGCCATTGCGAGGGGTTTGCTTGGAAGTCATTTTGTGAAGCCGTTCGGTTCCGATGTAGTATGCTATAGGCCCCGGGGGGTCATTTGGGGGCAGTGCTCCACCAAAATGTCACCACATCGGTAACTTGCGCGTTGCAAAAAAGCAAAAATCTTGAACTAGCAGCACACAAGGCCAAAATCGTATCAAGCTTACGTCACATCATGGTGGTGGCGTTGAAGAAAGTCTGCGTTTGAGTTGGCTGCGGATTTGAAGGACCGATATTACTTCGCCATGAGTTGAGGTTAGGTCGGTAACCTGCGGTTCTTTAGCTCCTATAAAGTGACTCTGTGGATTTGGCCAAACCAGGAATTTAAAAACTGAAATAGCCAAAATGTAGTTGACGAAATTTGTAGCAGAGCACCAAGTTACCAGGAAGTAACGACCGCAGCGCTAGCTAAAAGTGCATAAACGTAAGTGGAAATAAACATTTTTCTATTTTAAAAGACATTGTGCACACAGCATCACAGGCCCGTAGCCATGGGGTGAAGTGCCTCCCAAAATTTTTTGTGCCCAGAAAAATTTGTTTTAAAACGAAAATCTTGCCCCACTAAAATTTTATTATTCCCCCAAACCTTCACACCTGGCTATGGGCCTGCAGCAACATTCACAATGAAGATCAGAACGTCAGTAGTATACAAAGCACCGGAAGCAATTCGGAATTATGCACAGTTGAAAGGCTAACAACACAGATAACAGTACTTATCAACTTACATTTGTACACCGTCAATGGTTGAACTCTCATAACACAACAGTTTAGACCAGTGGCGTGCAGAGGGGGGGGACGAACGGGGGCATCCAAAGAGTGAAATCACAAAAATTAAAATGCCGTAATTAGATGATTTTTCCTATTGTAAGGCTGCTAACACATGCTGCATTGATTTGATTTTTCGAAACTTGATTTTTGGCAAAACTAACTTTTACGTATTTCAAATGCCAGGATAATCCTCACATTCTTCAATACCAGGGGCCCATGCTCGATGTGCAGCGCACACCCAAGCAAGTGATAGTGACGTGACTTAATCCAGATCGTCCGATCAAGAGAAAATCACAAAAAAGAATTGAAAGACAGGGACGCCGGAGCAGCGGTAGGGCAGGGGGGGAGAAGAAAAGTTGAGGGCATTTTAAAAGTACAAAAAACAAAAAATTCGTTACCAATTACGCTGGTTTCTGTTTTTGAAACGATGCCAACTCAAAAATAATAACTGAAATTACAGAAAACCATTCTCAATTTTTGGGTGAGCGAATAGCAGCAATAATTTTGTTTCACATCGTTCATGATAAACCATAAAATTACCTATGCTATGATTATCAAAAAGGCGCCACTGTCCCCGTTGCTCCCCTTTTGTAAGGTCAGGGGGCAATACCCCCGTCATGCTCCCTTTTTCCGGCATCCCTGTTGAACGATAATTATGGACGTTTGATTGATTTTCTGAGTCAAATTTCAAAACAGTCCTATTTCAACTTGCTTGATTTAGCTGAATTTTTTATGCATGCATGCATCACTACTTTCCCGTTTCATTTCCTAATGTGGCAACCCTGAGTTTGCTTTAATACAGCGGCACACCCACACCTGTGCTTGCAATATGTGCATCATTTCGAGCATAGTCATTAATTGACTGTTCAGGCGCATTGATCGTAACGGCTCACACAAGCCCGTATCTGTTCTGTCCTCTCAGTAGTTGTACATATGACAGCCACATAATAAAAAGAAGTTTTCTTGCGTACTTTATGAGCATTCTCAATTCTTGTGTAGTTCAGCAAGTTTCAAACTGTCAACCCTCGGTGTCCGCCATCCCAGCCGCATATCTTCTCTGCTCGACTGCTGTTCGACGAGACATTCGCACGGCCTGATGTTTTCGCAGCTGTGAACTGTCGTGTCGTTGAGTGTGTTTTTCTGATTACTCCACTGTTTCAATGCGTAGCCTTATACTGTATCTTTGCAGTTGTGAACTGCGCTGAAGCAGCACTGAGTGTGTTCTACTCGCATGTTTTAACGCGTTGCCGGATATTTTTGCAGTTATGAACTGCTCTGTCTTAGCATTGACTGCTGTGTTTTGCTCCTGTCTCATAAAGTGGAGCGCTGTTGATAATTTATGTTCATTACAGTGACACATTGTTCAACAACGAGTAAGGAGGGGGTGTGTAGAATAGTATGCATGCTGTGTCAACAAACTTTGCCAAAACTTTGGTTTGCAAATGTGAATATGACGTCATATTGTGACGTCACAAACAGCGTTTACCCAGTAACAATGACCACCATACGCCACTGCTCAATACTAGAATTTGGTAGGGAGCATACAATCAAGAAGTCGCCCCAGGCATCACCAGATCTCCGCACGTCACTGGTTTAGGCCAAAGGTGGAAAGACACAGCAGGTCGTGTGACTAAACTCAGGTGTCTGTCTAGGTCGATTGCGTAACACAAACCGAAAGCAAAACTGAAAATTTCATACCCCTTGACTCCAACAGCACTCTTGCAGTGTTTACGAAAAGTAATTTTCCGTTATCGAAACAAAATATTTCGCTGATAAACAGACACAATTGAATAGAATCAATTTCTCACTACAACACACAAGCAAAAAAGATTATTTAGCTTTATACCTTTTGTGCATTTCTTTCAAAAACTTAATTCTTTTCAAAAAAATTATTTGGAAACACGCATTCAATCGCAGATTTTGAGTACGTATTTCCCGCAGAGATGAGCAGACTGTGAAATTTTTTAGTCCGAGTCCAGTCCTAATCCGATAAAATTGAATCCGATCCAGTCCTGATCCGCAAAATTTTTGAAAATCATCAGTCCGATCCAGTCCTGATCCGCCAATGTAAAATCATGTATATATGTTTTGCCTCATAAGGCAAAGCAACAACTGGAGTTATTTTGCCTTTAGCCAAATACGATTGGTTGAAGGCAAAATAGTTCCAGCAGTGCTTTTGAATCATGAGGAAAAATAGACACAGCCTTTCGGTATTTCCAAAATTTAACAAGGAAGTGTCTATTAGACTTCAGAAGGAAAAGAACTGCTGGAGTTATTTTGCCATAAGGAGAATCCGATTGCTTGGATTGGTCAAGTGACAAGGACGATACACTTGGATTAGCATAAGGTCTTTTTCACATATGGCCTAAAACCTAAACCAAAAACCTAAACCAGAAACCCAAATCCTAAACCAAAAACCTAAACCAAAAACCTAAACCAAAAACCTAAACCAAAAACCTAAACCAAAAACCTAAACCCAACACCTAAATCCAAAACCTGAACCCAAAACCGAAACCCAAAACCTAAATCCAAAACCTAAACCCAAAACCTAAACCCAAAACCTAAACCCAAAACCTAAACCCAAAACCTAAACCCAAAACCTAAACCCAA
>Ga0210059_1002387_pt1 | contig 29343 bp, 21 predicted proteins | sample Ectturendosymbi2_FD_188042 | JGI IMG/M metagenome (GOLD analysis project Ga0210059, IMG submission 188042) | Ecteinascidia turbinata endosymbiont from Florida, USA - Sample 2 (SPAdes) (version 2) | ecosystem: Host-associated > Tunicates > Ascidians > Unclassified | place: Key West, Florida...
CGACAGTTTATCGAACGACAGTTTATCGAACGACAGTTTATCGAACGACAGTTTATCGAACGACAGTTTGCCGAACGACAGTTTATCGAACGACAGTTTGCCGAACGACAGTTTATCGTACGACAGTTTATCGAACGACAGTTTATCGAACGACAGTTTATCGAACGACAGTTTATCGAACGACAGTTTATCTAACAACAGTTTGCCGAACGACAGTTTATCGAACGACAGTTAATCGAACGGCAGTTTATCGAACGACAGTTTGCCGAACGACAGTTTATCGAACGGCAGTTTATCGAACGACAGTTTGCCGAACAACAGTTTATCGAACGACAGTTTATTGAACGGCAGTTTGCCGAACGACAGTTTATCGAACGACAGTTTGCTGAACGACAGTTTGCTGAACAACAGTTTATCGAACGGCAGTTTATCGAACGACAGTTTGCCGAACGACAGTTTATCGAACGGCAGTTTATCGAACGATAGTTCATCGAAATCAGGTCAGGTCAGGTTCATTTCGGATATACTACTGGTAACCTGCAACCCAGTACCACCTGCCCCAGGGTCGGGCCGTCGGCGACTAAACCGGCACCTCCATCAGTTCCCTCCGGGTTCTAGTGAGGAGGGTGGCTAGTCAACCAGGCAGAACGAAAAACAAGATCTGTCAAAAGGCGTCGGCTCTGGAGAGCACCGACGGCCATCTAGCAAACCCCCGCTGCCTTGCGGTCAACTATCTACTGATGAGGAAGGCTTCAGGAGTAAACCTCGAGGAAAAATCTACGACCTATGGACTTCACCGTCACCGTCTCGGCTTGCTGGGCCGTGGCAGATGAACCACAGGTGTAAAGGATGGGGGTCAATACTGCGCACATTGCACTTCACCTTAAAAATCCATAGCACAGGCAAGAAGGACACGTCCACTCCGTAACACCACAAATCTTACAAAGTCCTGTAGCGACGGGAAATGGGCGAAAGCGACAAGTGGAAGATGACACTGGAAGCCGTAATTCGAATCCTGCATGCAGGTGGTTCAGGATATTGGTTGCCTGATGTTGACTCAGAGAAGACAGAATCGCTCGGCAGCACCCTGAACGACCAAGCAGCCTTATTTAGGGAGAGCACTGCTTGCTCCACATGGAGAGGCGCCTAGAAAAGGTGGCCTAACCAAAGCTCGTCTCTTATCCCCACCAGTTGTCTAGCCGCGGTCAACGGGCATATTCTGAAGCGGTCAAACAAGTACCAAGAAAGGAAGGTACGTATCTACCTTGAAGGATGCACAAGCACTAAAACTGGCATGCTGGAAAATCAGAACTATGCTTGACAAAGCTGACAGCAACAGACCTGAACGCCGCTCAGTTCTTATCGCATACTAACTGTCCAGGCTAAATGTAGACATTGCTGCCCTTATCGAAATCCGGTTTCCTGATGAAGGCAGCCTTCAAGAGCATGGCGCCAGATATACCCTCTTCTGGTCAGGAAACTTTTCAACAGAAAGACGACTCGCAGGTGTCGGCTTCATGGTCAGAACTCCCATCGCCTCCAAGCTGGAAAACCTGCCAACCGGTCATTCCGATCGCATCATGTCCATGCGACACCCTTTGAAGAACAATCAGTACGCTACGCTTTTTTGCGTGTACGCTCCAACGCTTCAGGCTGAACTTGCAGAAAAAGACAAGTTTTACTCAGAGCTCCGCAGCCTCATTCAAAGCACCCCTGCATACGAAAAGGTAATAATCCTTGGCGACTTCAACGCCGGAGTGGGCAAAGACGCCACTGCCTGGAAAGGAGTGCTTGGCAGACACGATGTAGGTAGCTGCAACGACAATGGGTGGTTGCTACTTGAGTTATGCACGGAGCAACAACTGGTCATCACTAACACCATCTTTCAGCAAAAGGACAGCCTGAAGACAACTTGGATGCATCCCCGGTCCAAACACTGGCATCTCATTGACTATGTTCTAGTACGCCATAGAGACCTCAAGGATGTCTTGCATACCAGAGTGATGCCCAGCGCAGAATGTCATACTGACCATCGCCTAGTGCGCTGCAAACTCAAGCTGCACTTCAAACCCAAACAAAGGAAGGGAGGGAGGGCCCCCAAGATAACTTTCAAATCTCTGCAAACTACAGTCAGCTGAAGTGAAAACTGTTTTTCAGGCAGACCTACAGACCAAGCTTGGACAGGACAGCTGTTCAAAAGATTCCTCTCCCGAAGCACTCTGGAATAAACTGAAAACTGCCATCCTGCAAACATCTAAAAATGTTCTGGGGCTTTCCACGAAAAAGAACAAAGACTGGTTCGATGAGAACAACCATGAGATCCACGATTTGTTGGCGAAGAAAAGATCAGCCCACCAGGCCCACCTGGCTCAACCGTGGTGTCCTATGAAGAAAGCTGCCTTCCGTCACACTTGCGGAAACCTACAGTGCAAGCTTCGAATCATCCAAACAAGTGGTGGACCAGCCTCGCAGAGAGAACTCAACATAGTGCAGACGCTGGTGACTACAGAGGCTTCTATGAAGCCCTCAAGGCAGTGTACAGCCCTACACACCAGGTGCAGAGTCCTCTGCTCAGTGCGGACGGTAGGGTGCTCCTCACAGATAAGACATCTATTTTGAGCCGCTGGTCTGAGCATTTCCAGACTCTCTTCAGTGCCAACCGAGTCGTCCAGGACTCGGCAATCCTCCGTATCCCTCGGCTACCAGCCAAAGTGGAACTGGACGAGCCACCATCTATAGAAGAGCTCACCAAAGCCATAGAGCAGCTAAAAAGTCGCAAGGCAGCAGGAGTTGACGGAATTCCACCTGAGATTTGGAAATATGGAGGTCCAGCGCTACACAGTAAACTCCACGAACTCCTTGCCTGCTGTTGGGAGCAGAGTAAACTTCCAAGAGACTTCCGTGATGCAGTCATTGTTACCTTGTGCAAAAACAAGGGAGAAAAGTCAGACTGCTCCAACTATCGAGGGATCACCCTACTGTCCATTGCAGGAAAAATTCTTGCTCGCGTACTCCTGAACAGGTTGATACCTGCCATCGCGGAAGACCACTTGCCAGAAACTCAGTGCGGCTTTAGAGCAAACAGGGGCACCACAGACATGGTCTTCGTCCTCAGGCAGCTCCAAGGGAAGTGTTGGGAGCAAAACAAAGAGCTGTATGTAACGTTTGTCGACCTGACCAAAGCGTTCGACACTGTGAGCAGGAAGGGACTCTGGCTGATCTTGGAGCGTTCGGTTGCCCCCCAAATTCCTCAGCATGATTACCCAGCTGCACGAAGACCAGAGCGGACAAGTCACATTGAACAGCAACCTCTCTGAACCCTTTCCCATCACCAACGGCGTGAAACAATGTTGTGTCCTGGCACCAACTCTGTTCAACATCTTCTTCAGCATGATGCTCAGGCAGGCCACAAAAAAACCTTGATGATCACGAGGCTGTCTACATCCGCTACCGCCTTGACGGCAGTCTGTTCAATCTCAGGAGACTGCAGGCACACACAAAGACTTTTGAGCAGCTGATACGTGACCTCCTCTTTGCCGATGATGCTGCCCTGGTCGCCCACTCCGAATGTGCCCTGCAGTGCCTAACATCCAGCTTTGCAGAGACTGCTCAATTCTTTGGACTCGAGGTCAGCCTGAAAAAGACGGAAGTACTCCACCAGCCTGCACCTCGGGAAGAATACTGCACTCCTCACATCACTATTGGTGAGACTGAGCTTAAGGCAGTTTACCAGTTCACGTATCTGGGGTGCACCATCACATCAGATGCCAAGATCGACAAGGAAGTCGACAACAGACTGGCAAAGGCGAGTTGTGCTTTTGGCAGACTATACAAAAGAGTTTGGAACAACAAGCATCTGAAGAAGAACACCAAGATTAGCGCGTACAGAGCCGTTGTACTCACTACCCTCCTGTATGGTTCTGAGTCGTGGGTCACTTACCGTCGCCATCTGCGTCTCCTGGAGCGCTTCCATCAGCGTTGTCTCCGCATAATCCTCAACATCCACTGGAGCGACTATGTCACCAATGTCGAAGTTCTTGAGCAGGCGATGATGGCCAGTATCGAGGCCATGCTGCTGAAGGCACAACTACGCTGGGCAGGGCACGTCTCCAGAATGGAGAACCATCGTCTGCCTAAGATAACCCTGTATGGCGAACTCTCATTCGGCCACCGCGACAGAGGTGCACCAAAGAAAAGATACAAAGACTCTCTGAGGAAGTCCCTCAGAGGTTGTCATATTGACTGCAGCCAGTGGTCTGCTCTGGCTGCTGACTGCGCTGCCTGGCGCTATACTGTTCACCAGGCTGTCTCCTCCTTCGAGGCCTCCCGCAAAGAGGACCTGAGAGAGAAACGCCGCAGGAGGAAGATCATAGCAGCTTCAACAGCTACATCAGAGCCGGGCCAGACCTTTGACTGCAGCCACTGCGGCCGGACCTGCTTGTCCCGTATTGGACTTGTTAGTCATCAGCGTGCCTGCAATCGGCGTGGACACAAACCTTTATTTAATCTTCGTTAGCGAAGTTAAGCCAAGAATATGCGCTTGCAGTGGACATGACAGTTGCAATCACAAACTTACTTTTTTTCGAGTTTACTCGCTACACACTCGTATTAAAACCAATTGATTTCGTATCGTCCTATTTTTCCTCACGTCTGTTAGAAAGTGCTGCCCCCATGAGTATAAAAAGAAGTACTGCGTGCTGATTAGGTTTGATGTATTACTTTTGTTTGCGTGTACGAGTCAAAAACAACAGAAGCAATAAGTGTGGGACACGTAGAACCCTCCACTAACAGTGACTGGAATTTGGAAAAACTTTACACAAACTAAAATAAGCCGTTGTGGCTGAAGTCATCGCAAATGTTTCCAGTGGAATAATGAGATCATTTGGTAGCTGTATATAGTGACGTACTATAATGATTACCATAGATCACCGAGTTCGTTGTGGCCACAAGAAGCTTGGGTCAGTCTTAATCACAACCAAGTAAGACTTGGTATCAAGCGCAACATTTCTTGATTGTTTAGAAAAACTTACACCAATGCGAAAAGAAAATTCAAGGCACTCTTGCACGAACTTCAATAAAGCTAGAACAGTATCCTTGTTTTCCCGGGGATCAAATAATGGTTTTGCACAACTATTTATAAAACATCAGTAAAGTAACTGAAAGATCGCTACGCCATTGGTTACGCAATACGTTATCTCCATTTACCAACTACACTCATTTTACTGTAATGCTTGAAATAAAGCAGCTCGCAAAGCCAGCAGCTGTACAAATATTTCCTGGTCTACCTTCGAACCCGTTATCCATCTTAGCGCTTATTTCATGAACATTTGAAGGATAGGGAACGCTTCAACTGTAACTTATTCTGTGACTGCATTGAGATCCCTCTGATAAAAGATCATTGACTTCCATCAGCCACCCAAATTACCACTTATTTCTTGACAGATTTTATGTGTCAATTGCGAAAGTAGTTTACTGCACATTAGGTTGTCATTGACTGAATAAAATTCAAGAATTTACAGAAGATAGCAGGGACCGTAAGCCTTATTTGCCCCTTGTCAGGTGAGGTTTTTGTTGCATCGTGTATGCGATGGTATAAAACACGGCAGATGATGAGCTAAAGCTTAATCTCTGGCGTCACACATTGTATGACGCCTATCGGCCATCCCGTTAATATTGGTAACACATGCGAAAAAGGGTGCCCGCCTATAGTCAAACACTTCAAACGTGGCATTCAATTTTGCCTTTCGCTCTTTTCACAATGTTTACACCAGGATCTTACCTCAGAAACTGGATGCTGGCCTTTGGTCTGCAAATCTTTGCTTGAACCTTGCTGTATTTGAAAGTTGGTGTCAATCAGTATATACCAGTGGTTCTCAACCTTTTCGCTAAAACGAGCCATAACCAGATCTACAGTTTTTTTTATAGAACCGCACTAAAAATATTTTAACACAAGTCAATTGACACGATATGTTTCATTGCAGAACGAAGTCTGTTGCAAAGAATATTAGAGGTGTATTTATCCCTCCATTGTGACTTCACCCACAGAGCAACCCTACTCAAAACGAAAACATTTTTTTTAAATCTGAACTAGAAGATTTGCCGAATCCGTAGATGGTGTGAATAGCACTCTAACTCAATTGGTTGGCAAGTTATGTTGGTGCAAAGTTCTCCAAAAAACGTGGCGCAAGCAGTAGTTTTAAAGGCTACTAGGAGCCGCCCAAAGGGTCCTTGGGAGCTGCATGCGGCTCTCGAAATTGAGGTTGAGAACCACTGGTCTATACTTATTCGTGTAATTGACTGAGAGTGCGGGTGTGATATAAATGCTGCACGCGAAATTTAAGACCGCAGCGTCTGCACTGTTGCCTTTGTAGAAAATTGTAAAGGCAGTAGGACTTGGAACATTTTTCTTAACTGAAAAGCTGTAGTATGGAAAGAAGTTTCATGTGCGTGCATTTCTTGCTTTTCTTACGTGACAACACATTTCAGCGAATTTTCTGCTGCTTTCAGAACGATTTCAAGATGCTCATTTATTATGGTGACGCAGATATGGCCTGTAATCATCTGGGAGGAGAATGGTTCGTCGATCAACTCGGATACCCGGTAAATGCATGCACAGGTTATTAACCTAAAGGGCTTGGAGTATAGGTTCTACTACAGCAACTATTAACTAAGTGAAGTTCTTCGGAGAGCCACTGCACTGAGCTGAGTTTTTCTTATCTTTTTCATCTTTGTTCACATAGTTATCACAAGAACACTCTGATGCCGTCATGCGGATAACAAGAACGTCGTTACGCATGATACTGATGTATTTTATTTCCATTTTTAATCATGTTTATGGGGTTTGCATAACTAACGTGACACGGGCCGAAAATCACATACTACACCTCAATCGTTTCTTGTGCGTTTCTGTATACTGCGTTAGCAACATATTTTGTATGAAAAGAACATGCAAAATGGCACAGCTTCATCATCACGTCAGATTGAACACTGTATTTAGATACGTTTCAAAATTTTCATGACATTGCATAGACTATAATTATGACAAAAACTATATGCTTTTGTGACCTAAAGGTTTTTATAACGTTAAAGTTATACATTGAGTGTTTTCAGGTGATTTGCATACTTTTTCGTAAAAATCAGTTTTTCTTTTATTCAAAATGACCTGTTAAATGTTGTTCGCAATGTCTATTAAGCTATAGTAACTTTCACAAACAGCAAAGCGGTTGCTGATAGCGAAATTTAGTGACACACGATCGTTTGCATTAATGTTTTCCCAGCCAACAATGAGAAAGCTATGAAATATTTATTGATTGACATGGTTTAAATTTGCGGACCTCCCAAATGATATTTTTTGAATCGAAAATGTATATAGATCCAGATACCAATCAAACAGCTGAAATGTGAATGGTATTCTTTTACCAATTACAAAAGTAACCAGACCTGAAGAAAATCCACGAAGTGTGTTTGTAGGTCTCGTTCAGAGTAACAAATTCCGAAAGAGTCTCAGTCGACTTTTCAATGCCCTGAAAAGTATACTGCTGATAACGACCAAGAGGATGGAATAAAGGATAAACAAAAAAAAGTTTTCCTAAAGCTTGCAACGAAATGTTTCAGCCAAACATTGTCAGTCAAAAATAAAATCTTGAATCTTGGGACAAGTGTACTCAAACATCGAATATTTTACAATGCGTTGCTTCAAAGGTACAAATGATAGATTTGTTACCAAAATGTTTTGGGACACAAAATTTTTTGGGACAAAAATTGTAAACACAACCTGCCTCATCTTACCAGCCTAAAACATCGTTTCATATAACAAATTACTACAAAGAACAAACAAATGAACGACACGTGCTGAACTTTTTAACAGCAATGAAATAGATTGCTGCTGTTGTTTTTGTGGCATTAACTTGGCAATGACAGAAAGACATTAATTGCTTTATAAGTGCCTGTATATTTATGACTGCGAAACCATTTCTTTAAATTTTAGTGAAACGCTCAAGATGTAAGGGTGCATTTCTTAAGCTTAGCTCTTTGCACAGCACCTCTTTCTCTGGCAGATATTTTGACTTTTTATCACTACTGCAAACATTGGAAAAATGGGAAGTATGGCATGTTAAAGTAACTTGCATGAAAAACAAACAAATTTACATGCGCAAGAATTGCATGTAAAACAAAAAAATTAGATGAGCAAGAAGCTGCCAGAAAAAATAAATTTTATGAATTACCAAACCACTCAAATGAATAATGACTGTTAAAAAAGGGAGCCGCGCTTTAAAATCTGACATTAAAAGTACTTGCCTTATAGAGAATCACGTTTGCTCACTGGTTGATTGGAGTTTCGTCCAGATGACGATTTGTTTGGTTATGATCAGCTCAGAGACGTTACAACAAGTAGACAGAAAAGTTTTACGACCCATTTTCGGTAGAAATGCTTTAAAAGTATTTCTGTGAATGAAAGATCATGTCGCTCAATAGGCAGATGGTTGAAATTAATGCTCCTGATATGGTTGTCTACGGAAACTGATGTAGAGAAAAACCCTACTTTATAACTTCTCATTATTACATCATCAACTGTTGATCGTGTAGTCAGTTATAGCATTTATAGTTTATTGAATTGAAACTATGGCCTGCAGAGGGATTGTAAAAAGTAAATACCATGTCGCTTAACACTTTCTTGTAAAAACTAATTAAAGTGGCTTAAATGATCAATTTAAATATGTTGAACTATTCAGGGTAAAAATCATTTACAAAGCAAGCATTCTGAACGCGTAAACAGCTAACTGAGCTTGTCTGTGAGTTAATACAGTCATGCTTTCTTGTAGTTTGTCTGATTTCTCGAACAGCAGCTTCACTGATCCTTTGATGATGTTGTAAAAAACAGCAATAAAGTATACAGTCATAAGAAATGTTTATAACAGTTCGTGATTGGCAGTCTTTCAGTCAGTTCATATCAGTTAGTGTTTCAGAATCAGTTATTTATATTCTAATCATTTCTTCACGTTTGTTGTTAGTTAGCTTTCTTTTCATTTTTGCAGGTTTTGTTGTCATGCTTTTCCTGATTGTAGTGGGAAAGTCATCCACCATTAGTAAAGATCAAAATGTATTTTTAATTGTTGTCACGTCTGATAAACTTTCAGGTTTTCGTCTTTTTCTGGTATTTCTTGTATTTCTTGTATAGCTTCAGTTTCTTCATTGAATTCAATTCTTAACACAGTAGTTGATTCATGTTGGAAACATGAAATGTCTCCAACCACAGGCGTCGGAAGAGGGGTTCAGGGGAGCATTATCCCTGTTCGGATTTTGAAATTTGATATTTTCGTATTAATGTTTTGTAAAAACTGTTTTTCTGTTAGTTTTGATCTAGTAAAGTGAAATTTCACCATGATGTTCCCCGCTAGAAACAATTCTTTTTGTCACCACTTGGAACAATCCATTGTTGCCCACACTGGAAAAATTCCTTCCGACTCCCATGGTCCCAAAACAAGGCAACTTGGGTAACGCTCTCGTTTGACTGATAAATACAATTCATTGAGGTTGCTAATAGTATTATAAACCGGCCTGATTTTGGTTGAGTAGAAAGGCATATTTTACCTTTCATAGCCCTATTTAGATGACTTGTTATAATTTTGCAATGTCTTTTTGTTTATGTCAGATAGTCATGCCTCGACGAATGTGGATGATTGAAGATGATGACGGCTCGTATCAAGTTGCTGGATTCTACAAATCTTACGATAGGTTGACGTTTGCCATTGTTAAAGTAAGCTGAAGCCATTTGACCCTTTTGTATCCAATAATGTACAACTTCAATTGCTGTAATTGGACAGTAGGTTGTCAACTAATACAATTTTCTCAAGGAACGTTCCCAGTATCCACTCTACCTCACGAGTGTACAAAACATATTTCTTGGTACTTTCCAAGGTTGCGGAGCCGAAGTCCGGAGCGCCGGAGCTGGACATTTTGCCAGGAGCCAGTTCTCAGATTAAAAATAAGAAGCAATTGGAGCCGGAGCTCTGTTTAAAATTAGGACCGGAGCTGGAGCTATAGCTATTTGAGAGATAGGTCCGTACTTCCAGATACTCACGGCTTTGTCAAATTGACAGACAAGTGGAATCATTTTACCTAAAGCAGAGCTCTTTAAAGCACACTAAACGCGATTGTCACGAGTTACGACACCAGACTGCAGCAGTGGAACTGCGAGTCTTTGATGTTTCCTAGGTTGAATCGTCGCTAAGGCTTTGGCATCGCAGCACAGGCGTGGTGTTACATGTAGATGCAAGAAAAACGTTAACTACCACAATGTCTCTTTCTAGTCAGAATGATCAAACCAGATCTGTAATAGTGTAGCGATCTAAAAAGAACCAAATGATCGTCAGTAGGTATATAATATCCATAGCTTTTGCAGCTGTGCACACAGCGAGTATGATTCAGACGTGCTAACACTGCAGACCTAGGCGTAAAATGCATGGTACGACATTGTGAAGTAGGATTTTTTACTAGAAACCGATAGGCTTACTAGCAAGGTTTACTACTGTAGATTTCTGGCAAAGCTCACTAGGAAACATTGCGTTTACTAGCAGCAGCATAACATGAAAGTGATAACTAACTGGCAGCGAACCACCATTGATTTGCATGGCAGTGCATTTTCAGGAGGATATAAAAATGCATTGTAAACAAATGTGGGCTTTTCTTGAGGTTTTCATCTGTGGAGGCAAATTATGTTTTCAACACGGTAACCAGTCTTGTTTTCTCCTAAGCTTTGCAGGTTAAATTGTGATTTACATTGCGATTCAACACTGCTTATGATGAATGCAAAATATAAGAAATCAGAAGTTTACAATTATTTTTAAAAAGGCAAAGGTTAAGTTTTTGCTAGAAGCCTTGCTATTTCTTTGAACAAAAGGTTAAACACGCGTTTGTGTTAATGCAAATGTGTTGCACGTTAGAAAGAACACATGAGAGATCTAATTGACTATGTGCTTTGCGCTCTTTACATGGTTGACCCAGGAAAAACTGTCAACTGGAATTGCGAAGAATGCTGCAGGCAAAGCATAAACGAGTGCAAAACATTTGGTCGATTAGGACTGGAATGTGTCGAAGTGCTCGGACACAAATGTAGTTTTCCAAACATCCGTTTTCTTAATTCCGGTCATAAGAGATAACAAAAAGTCACCAGGCATTAAAACAGGAAAAGCGACTGCCGTTCCAGAATTTGTTTATATTACCGTTATCTTGAGTTGTGTTTCTGCTAGTAACTATTCTCTGAATCTTCCGAACCTGTGATTGCTGTTTTTTCTGATTTCTTGCGGTAAGAGCGCTGATTGCAAAAAAATTACCAGAATAACCTATTCAAACAAGTTTGGTATATTCTTTTTTGGTGCGCTTGATGTATTTCATTATTCATTCAATTTGAGGCACACCAAGACAATAGAAAATATTAATGTATAAAAACGAACAGAACCCGGAGCTGGAGCCGGAGCCATGTTACGAAAAAAGAAAGCCCCGGAGCAGGGGCAGTGTCCTTTTCACGACGGCTCAGCAGCCCTGGTATTTTTTGTTCCTTTTTATAACATATAGAAAAATGCGTCAGGTTTGAAGAAAGATGCCTTTAAAAAACTTCGTAAATCAGGCAGGTCAGCAATGTTCTACCGACGTAAAGTAAAAACGTGTTTATTTTCATTGAAACACAAATGTAAAACAAAGGTTACAGAATTGGTAACATTGTTGACTTTAATAAGTAAAAGCTATTGGTGCGCTGGGCCAGAACTGTTAACAAGGAAGCAGGGTTGTGCAGTCGGAGGTAAAATATCCGAATCCAACCTTTCAAAAATCTCCGACGCCTTAACAAAAAGTGAATGAAGCTTGGCTGGCAACAATTTTGTAGCAACTAGCACTCAATGGAAATCGTAGTACAGAGCAAGACTTCTGTTTCAACAGAAGTTTCAAAAGCAATTATGCCATTTCAACAGGAATTCCCAGGTTAGGAGTGCGATGTAGAAAATGATCAATTAGACTTCCGGAGTCGGAGTCGGACAAAAAAATTCCGACTCCGGCACCGACTCCCAGTGTTCTTAGGAATCCGAATCCACTCAATACCTTCGACTCATTATGACTCCGACTCCGCAACCCTGGAAGGATGTATGACTGGTAACGAGCATGGCCACCTCTTTTGCTATCTCTAAGTGAGAGATTGGCAATTTTTTTCGTACTGCGGACCGGTTTCAGCCTGGTATTATTTTGCGGACAGGCCCTCAATAAAAAATATTGAATGTTTGGTACATGCAAATTTATTACAACTCGTAACTCATCATGGCACTGATTCAGTCAGAAATCTGTGCTCACTTTGCCGTAGCAAGATGCTCTGACCTGCTTTGATTATGGTAGTCATTGGCACCCGCAATGTGTTCCTCATGTCGGTAGTTCCAGCCACTTTTGAACTAATTTGGCCTTGGTTTCGCACGGCCCGGTAACAATTTCTTCACGGACCGGCACCTGGCCCTGCCCGGTGTTTTCCGAACCCTGTTCTAAGTGACCTGAAAACATGTTGTTGCCAAACTTGCTTCTATTCGTCTGAGCAAAACTGGTGCATTAGTTGCTGCACAACTTTACCGATGCAACAAAATGAAACAAACGTATGTTGATAATAATAAATAGCTGGTAGTATTCCCAAAAGTCAAAAACCTCATGAAATGTTTTTTTCACGCATATTGAAAGAACATTTCAACTGACAAGCTGCTGATGAAGGCTTCAGCCTTCATGAAGGCTTCAGCCTTCATCAGCAGCTTCAAAAAATCAGATGTTTTCTATTTTGTTAATGCAAAATATGCCACCCATTGAGGGTGGTTGTCTTAAATTGCAAAGCTGGAAAGCTCTTTGCATAAGGCTTAGTTGAAAATGGAAGAAAAATCTAAAAATGTAAAAAAAACATTATTTTCATTTAAGTTTTTCCTAATTATAAAGATTTGTAGCAACAAGAAAAATTACTGAGTTAAACTTTATCATCATAACTTACCGAGATGATACTACACGTGCATGCAACTTTTTTACGTTGTTCTACAAATGATTATTACTGTGGATTAATTGACTGAGTATAACATTATACATCACATCCGAAATATTTGTAATCTTAAGACCATGCACTCCAGACATTTTTTTAGTAAGTTGAGTTCATTGACGCAAATGCTAAACAGATTCACGCAGATTACGACCAAAACCCGGGACATCGAAAAAACTCTGCTGATCAGTCAATCTCATTTAGACCAATATTTCTGCAAATTTAGGCGGTTTCATAACTTAGGAATTGACATTTGCATTTACGTGCCACATTTTCTACGTCATTTTAAACAACGGAATTTTATGCTTTCCTTTTTGCAAACAATTCGACATTTCTTTGATTAAGGTCTCCTTTGGTGATGCACAAACCTAACTCACACCAGAACATGTTGCATGTTGAGTGCAGAGCGAATATATAGAGCACCTCATAGAAACCTCAGAGCATAGCCTACATTACAATTGCTACAGATCCCTGGGTTTGGGGCCTGAAAATGTCGTTGAAAAAATGTTGAAACCGTTGAATTAATTGCTTCTGTTCGCTATCAGTCTGAAGACACTTCTGTATGCAGACGTTGTCAGTTATACGCACTGGATAAAATATTTGCATTTCATTATTCGCGAGTGGGAATCACAAAAAGTATTCTTGTTGCGACAAATAAGTCAGTGAACTTCATGACACGATAAAAGAAAGTCATGAATCTCACAAAACCTAACCACTGACCAGAAATATCTGCTTTGATCAAGCCGCAAAATTAACTCAGTGAGTTACAAAGAATAAACAAACTACTTTTTCGAAGGCAATAATGTTCACAGAAGAATACTGGCCAAAAATTGAATACTGTAGTACAGTACACATCACAAATGTTTCTTCTGTTCTTCCGCGTACAAGAGGGACACATAAGTTTGCGGTATACCAGAGCAGTTTGAAGCAGCAGGTAACCACATTTTGCGCAATCACCCATCTGTTATGATTGACATTTTCCAGGAAGCTCTGCGAATCCTCTCGGAGTACAAAGATTAACTTGCAGAGTTGCATTACTATGTTGTAGTAAATTCATTATATATGATTCATAATCCTGCGTCACTACACATTTTTAAACGGGAAACTCATGCGCAACTGCAATCTATACATTACATTAAATCAAACAAGTTTGAAATTTCAAAAACGTGCTTTGCCGGCCTTTGATTTAGAATTTGTGTTCTATCTCAAAGAAATGCTTCTGTGGAATTTTCAGATGCTCATATTTGATCAAGATACAAATTTCCAAATGTGTTGACTTCCCGGCATTTTTATTGGTAAATCAAAAAATTTACGGCTAATTCAAAATAAAACTTTGAACTAAACGAGAAAGCGCGCGTGTAAAACGATTTGCAAAAAAAGGAAAACCGCACTTTCACGCAAAAAGGAACTGACCTTCATCGGGGTTGTGATTGCCATGCTAATGTACAAGAGAGCAGCCTGCGGTGATCCAAACAACCTCCACTAGTTAACATTGATTGTTTGACCACAAGCCTTGACAAAGGATTACTCAAGTTACCTCGGAATAACCATTTCCGCCATCACCAAAGCATTCCCTACTTATCTTTCTCAGGTAACTACCTGATAGCTCTGACGAACCGTTACGATAAAGACATAAAATCGTACATTGAAAAATTTTTAGCTTTGCTTGTGGCTTACCAAGAATTCTAAACCATTTTCTAAGCGGTGCTGAGCGTTTTTTGGTCTAGGAGCAAAGCTGCCTGTCAATTTGGTTGCACTTCAAGTTACGATCTAGCAGCGGCACACTAAGTTGGTGCTAAACCTTTTTAAGTAAAAATAACACTATTATTATTTCGTCAATTTATCCATCACGGCTGTTGCAACAAATGCTGATTTTGTTAAAAATTGGTTCACTGTGTGGAACATATGAAGTTGTAGAACATATGTAGTGTAGTTACTGTAAATTGCATGAAGAGCCTATTTCTTTCTTGCAAATATGCACTTTTTTGTTTTGTTTTATTCTTGTTCATAATCAAATTTTATACTGTTAGTTTTGTGCAATGTTACATGATGTAATGTTTATTATAACAGGGAGCTGGACATATGGTTCCTGCCGACAAACCACGTGAAGCTTTTGCGATGATTCAGCGGTTTCTCAATGACGAACCCCTATGATGTTTTCAAACAGCTGCTATAAATAACAATTGTTGTTCATACAAATGTACCACCTTTGGGCAGCAATAAATTCCTAAGGCGTCAAGTGTTTCTTCTGCGACTTCACACAGAGCACGTTTTAAGTAACTAAAGTTTCAAGCTAGAGCAGTGGCTCTCAACCTTCTTGGTCCATGGATCTCTTTGCTATGCTGACACCGTATGAACAACTAGTCGAAATTGTATTGCACATTTTCTAGTGAACGTTTTATCAAGGATTTACGGGACTCTCTATGGACCACTAGAAATTTCAGGTGAACCACCGGTGGTCTAACTGGACCACGTTGAGAATTACGGAGCAAGAGCAAGGAGCGTTCTATCATTGCTGGGAACCTAAACGGTTGTTGCCGAAAAGGCTAACATAAAATTGATTTTTAGGAGCAGCTGCATGTGTTTCCTGAAAAACTATATATCAATAGATCATTAACAACCGTGAAGGACCACACCACTAAAAGCTTTATTTCTGTACCGTTGTTTTGTATGTCTTGATAAAGCTGCTGTGGTTTTGTCAGACCTATTGAGAAGGTCTTTCTGCTGCAATTACTTGAGTTAAATGAACATATTTTTTACCCACAGAGCGAAGCAAATACCCTACTCTCGTTTCATACAAGACGGTAATGTGAGGTGCATTCGTTTACGTACCAGTGCCGCCGGCAAGCAACTTGAAAGAACGCTTTTGCTTTTCTGTCCTTGTTGGCTCGTCCATTGTCTGCCTCGGTATAGCGCTTTAATTGTAAGTTTCATTTTTATCTTTATTATAAGAATAAATTTGTACAACTGTTGCTTGTATATTCTCTGGTTTGGGGACTTTGTGTTTACTTTTGTCTGCCAAGTTCACGTGTAGTTTATGTTGCAGCGTGTGAACAGACATAAGTCCTAACACACGTTTGTCAAACGAGAGACATTTATACTTAGACTCAGGAGCAGGGTTCAGATTTCGGGACAAACGAGAAATCCCGGATTTGTACTCAACAGTCTGGGGATTTTTTTGGATTAACAATTTCTTACAATATTGATACATCAACAGGAACGTTTCAAGAGTGCTTTTGTTAAAGGCGGATTTTACTAGCAAAATAGCCACGAGCCGAGAATGCGCGTTCAACTTCAACTGACGTAGGCGTGATAGTTTTGGGCGTTTCAAAGAACCTCTCCAAGGTTGTCTGATAGTTTTGCTGGTCCCCTATACCGAAGTCCAAATTATAATTAAAACAATGTGTCTAAACTTGAATAAAACGAACCACCCGTAGTTACATTGGACTTCGAATGTGTAATGAACCCAACGTGTGCAGCTAGGGTTGCCAGAAAACTGGAATTTTTTTCAAGGACATTTTGTCGTTTTGTGATAATCGAAATGTTACTTCGTGCCTACTTTGATTAGTTTTCAGGTACAGTGGTGTAGCACATTTTGTTGAACATACATTACTGAATAACAATGGGTAATCGACCACATTTATTAAGAACGCAAAGCAATTACTGCATGTACATTGAACAAGTACAGTCGAGTGTATGCAGCACAGGGGTAACAGAATGTGCGCAAGACTATGCCTACACGATAGCAAATGGACTATCATGTTCACTTTTTATTACACAACTGTTTCAGATTGAATAAATCTACACGTTATTCTATTCAAGTACATTGTTTAATCTTGACTGTTGAACGTTCAATGTAATCACTGGTTCAATAATGAACAATTTCATAACTGTTTAAGAAATTTCACGGACGCCGGAAAATTCTCAGGGACAATGAAACGTTTTGCAAGGATCAAGAACATAACCAGTTTTGATAACTAATTCCAGCGAAGTCCTTGGCGTTCAAGGACGTCCGGCAAACTGGTGCGTTGCGGCTGCAAGTGCGTTGTACAGGCCTGCGATTTATCTGCAGTGCGTTTTGGCGATTGAGAGCGGGCGCCTCCCGCGGATAGCTAACGGCATTTTGTGAAGGCGTTCAGTTATAAACCTCGAAGGGCTCGCCGCGCGGAGAGGCGACGTAGCAAGTTTTTCAGGAAATGCGATAAGAGAGTTTTCTTGTTTGTTGTTTTGTTCCCACCGAGGCCGTCGCATACGAAAAAGCTATACCGTAAAAATAATACGTGTCACAAGCCCCAAGTCGACGTTTTGCGCTTCGGCCAACCATCTAGCAAAGAGAGACAGTTGGAATCGGTTTCCCAGCCAGACCGCGAGGGAGACCCCACACAAGCAAGCGGATGGAATGAACGAACTGCCAGGAAACATCTTGTCAAGTGTACAGTAAGTTTTTTTTATAACCTGATTACCTTCTTCAGCGTGTTACTGCCCAAGAGGTATGGGAAACTTTTCAACTTCAACGGAATATTTTGATGATATCCGAGATCTGCACCAGCATTTTACCGCTTCCTGGAAAATTAAATTTGTTACATACAAGTGAAAAGGTTTCCATCACTTTTACCTCAAAAAGTAGATAAGAGTTTTCAATTTGCATGGAAATCACGCAAACAAGCTTCAAAGCGTATAAACGGAAGTGTAGATGCTAGTATCACTAACTGGTACGAATCAAGTCAAACAGTTCGGCGAATGATAACAGCATAGAATGTTTTCATACTTACATGAAGCACAATATTTATTAAAAAATGGATCTTTTCACAGCAAAGAATCAACCTTTTTCGTCGACTCCATCAGGGTCGTCATCGAGACTAAAAATACCGCGTAAGCGGTGAAACCGATTTACCCTTAATCCACCCCTGTGCGCTTGAGCCTGGTTCTGCTGACTCGATAGAAACAAGATTTAAGCAAATTACTTCGCCATAGTCTAATCGCCATGACGACAAGTTTTCGTTTCGACAAACGTGTCGTATCGTCCAATTGTCATTGCACCAACTTATGCTATGCATGTTTGTGCTTAGTTGTAGTTTCATTCGGTAATCGGAGATACTCGAAGATTGATTGGGTCTATTTTTGGTCTGGTGCTTCCGCGAAAGACGAGGTCCAGCGGTGGGTTCTGCAACGATAAGATCATGCCTTATCTTTGTGTACCTGGTTTCCAATTCAGCATTAGTGCGTGGTTGAGAATGCCTTGTGGAAAAAAGCGATTAAAATCTCCAAACACTCTACGAATTTAAAATCAAAATGTCTGTTGCATAAGATAAATTTTGTTTTGTTGAAATTTCAGAATTACATTCGAAACGTAAAAGAATTTCATCTAAAAATAAATTCTTGATTTTTATAATTTTGATGAAATGTATTTTCGCCAAGAGAATGAACTTGAATACATTTGAAAACGCTTTCAAGAAAGTGTTACATATTCCTTTGTTGTCAAACAAAGAAAAATGAAATCTAAAAAAGTTGCGTTTTATTTCATACGAAAAGGAGTTTTTTTAAGCAAAACATTGCTTGTTTGTGGCAGGATAAGTACTTATTAATTGAAACTGACAGGAACTGTTGTGGCTGTGCCTAAACATAATGTAAAAGGTTGATGCATAATTGGTTCAACGTTGGGTGAGAAACACGAATGAGTTTGGGATACTTGCAGCTTGGTTCGTACAAATCATCTGAAACAGACTAGCGGAGGATGTTTCCGATAGAACAGGGTGTGCGACCTTTTACTATTGCCGGCCGCATTACTTTTATTATATGAAGTACGGCCACTAACGAGTTCGAGTTATATTTGAGATACGTGTAATTAAAGAATAGGTTTTATCCGGTATATGTCATTTAGTGGTGCCTAAAGGTATAATAAAATCTCAAACATTTTAACGAATTTATTAAAAGAAAAGTTTGGCCGACTGATTCGTGTCGACTGATTTTCTTTCCTTGCGTTTGTTTTGCTTCAATATACGCCAGCACGGCCGCCCGCCAAATCTTATATTTTAAATTACATGTGGACGGCCGCAAATTTCATTATCGAAGGCCGCATGCGGTCGTACGGCCGTAGGTAAGATATATACAAAATCATAAATTAAGTTTAACTGGCGTCACAACAAACAAATAGCGTTGTACCGCACCGATCCAGCAAAGTTTGCTTTTCAAAGAAAAAACTACCGGAGCAGCTGCTGGTCTTGTTTGGTTTCCGTCACTACGTCACTACATTGAACGTTGTGAATCAGCTAGACACAAAATTACTGCCACGTTTCAAATCACATTAGTTTTTTATCAAGCAAGACAATAAAGTACCATCAAGGGAGCACAGTCGCAAGGCAAGTAACATTCAGCATGTCTGTCAACTTACTGGTGTATCCTCAGTGGTATCAAGACGAAAGTTCAGTAAAATTTTGCAGATGGCCATTTTTACTTCCACCAGAGCAAATCGCATTCCGATACAATTTCGAGGGCCTACTCCGAATGGTTGGAAAATCATGGGATCGATTTTACTCATGTCTTCCATTCTGTGAAAAGCGTATTTGTTCGTCAGTAGTTAGTTCATAGTAGTTGCTCACATATGTTTTTAGTTCTACGTTCTTGAGATCACCAATAGGATCTTGAGATCACCAATAGGATCTTGAGATCACCAATAGGATCTTGAGATCACCAATAGGATCTTGAGATCACCAATAGGATCTTGAGATCACCAATACGATCTTGAGATCACCAATACGATCTTGAGATTACCAATACGATCTTGAGATCACCAATACGATCTTGAGATCACCAATACGATCTTGAGATCACCAATACGATCTTGAGATCACCAATACGATCTTGAGATCACGAATACGATCTTGAGATCACGAATAGCATCTTGAGATCACGAATAGGATCTTTAGATCACCAATAGGATCTTTAGATCACCAATAGGATCTTTAGATCACCAATAGAATCTTGAGATCACCAATAGGATCCAATTGCAATCCAAAGACATTACAAGTCGAACGTCAGCACATTTAAGAAAAAGTAACATCAAAACTGGTTTTCAAACCTACCAAAGTGAGTTTTTATTATCTATGATCCACAAAGACCGAATGCTCATATTTTTCAAAAACAAAATTTTGACTTTCATGGTTTGTGCACTTACCAAAGCTTGTACGAATTTTACTTTCGGGTTTCTTTTCACAGGAGACAGACTAGGTTTAAACGCTATTAAAACTGCTACCGATGCAAGAAAATTTCTCCTTCATGTCGGGGTTTTGAGTGTTTCCACTGTTTGTATTTAAGTTATTCCAGAGCGACTGATCTGACAAAGCGACAACGGCAAAAGAAAAAAGCTAGTCAGAAAGTTTAGAGAACGAACCAGCAGCTTGACCTACTTGCCTGTTAAGCAATTACTAGACGTAATAACAGTCACTCGTAAGGACTAAAATTGTAAGCTAAGAGAGACGGACAAGCCAATCTTCCAAGGCAAAGTTGAGTGAAAGCAATAAGATAATGCTGGAAAAACACAACATGACTCATCGAAGTTGTGACTGATACTGCTGAACCTTCCACATTTCGCGCTTTTCTTTTGCCGGTGTCTGAGGACTTTAGCGATCAAAACTTCCACTGCATTCAGAAAAAGCGACGGGTTTTCCCTATGGGCAAAGCTACTTTTTGTCAGTGTGTAGCAGCGCCGGAACCCGTTGCGTTCTTTTTTTGCGGCAATCAATGGCCGCAGAAGATGGCACTCGTTTTTATTCAAAACAGAGTAAATTAACAAATGTGATGGCAAAATTACGGCAGGATTTCTGGCTCCTGAGAAAATCAGCAAAAGCGTCATTGTTTTAAGGGGAACCATGAAGAACTTTTCCTAGTTGGCATATCGTTCGTTTGGCCATTATTTAGTAAACAGGTCCGTCAAGGCCAGTGGCGAATTTAGGGAGGGAGACTGGGGCGATCGACCCCCGAAAACGTACGAAGTAACTTCATTCACCCACAATTTTGTACAAATCGGAAAACAGCATTCGCGATATAAGGGCATTTTGTCAATTGTTTTGTCACAGCACTACTGTGACGTATACTTCTCTCTTACAGCAGCAAAGCGGTTATGAGACTTGATTGCCAAATATTACTGGAATCGCCCCCCCCCCTTGCCTGACTGGCTGGATCCGCCCCTAGTCGGCACTACTGAAAACAAGTACCCATTATGAAAAAACACATGTTGCTTCACAAACAAACGTGTGTTATTTTGTGAACAAGCAGCGGCTTGCTTTGGCAAAAAAAGCGAATATGGTCTTATACCTCTCAGGTTTGAATTCCAACGGCTCGTCCCAGTATTCTGGATCTCTCGTCAATCCATACACAGGGATATCGACAATGGATCCTTTCGGGATTTTCAACCTCTTTATAGCAATTTCTTCCTCACATAGGCGACTGTTTCTGTTTCGATCAAAAAACAAGTTGAAATACAAAACTTCCAAAATCCTTTCTCTTGTTTGACCAACAAGCAAATTATCAAATCTGCAGCGCTTGTTTCAAACGTACATCTCAAATCCTTAATCCACTAGCTATTTCGACAGTGGAAAAAATACTGTGCTAGATGTGCCTTATAAATTCAGCGAAAATGCCAACCTTGATTTCGGCCACTTGCTGAAATTCGGATTGGCACCTTTCTAGAAATGTTCGGCCTGTTGATGACTTCGTGCGATAATTAACAAACAATTTTTCCTCCAGGATCACGGTAAGCAACTTTTAGCAACGTAGAACTGTTTCTTTTGATTTGTTTTTGTTCTGATGTCTATATTTTTTTACTCTCGGTAAGTTGCACTGAAGATGTTGCAATGGATAGCAGGAACAGGGAAGATTTCACGCAGTCACACTATATTAGAAATTTTTTATTTGTTCCCAACCTCTGCATTGAATACCACTACCAAAAAAAGTAACAAATCTTTTCAAATATCGAGTAAAATTTTCGCTGTTAGTAAAGTACAAGCAGTTTCTGCAAACTCTACTTCCAAATAAAAATCATACCTTACTAAAGCAGGGTAAAGTCTCATCGTTTCATTGATGCACATCATCAGGTACTTCATGCTCTTTAATGCTTCATAATTCAGACCACCCTGCAAAAGATTACCAAAGAGCCATGCAACCAAGGTTTCTCCATAGTTTTGCCTTAATAAGGCAACGTTCCATCTCTACTGTATATACAGTACACGGAACTTCGCGTTTCCAAAATTAAGGCGTGGTTGCAATTTTCATTTAATTTGATTAATTAGTTCCGATCTTTGCAAGTTTTTTTTTTGGGAACAACAGACTTCTTATTTTGTGCGCAAGAAATTAAAATCTGTCGAAATACAAATAAACCAGCTTCTCTTGGCTGGAGGCAAAAAAGCGAAAACCGGAGAAAACCGGTTTTATCCAAAAAACATTGAGACTTGTACTTGTGGCGACGCCTTAAAAACTGCAGCGCGATTTCTTTAACCACCACATAACGTTTCAATGCGTCAAGAGTTAAATACAAAACTTGAAACAGATTGAGAGAGAAAGGTGCAAATGCAAGTAGAAAAACATTTCCGTGGAGGAATACTACTGGCTACTGTTAAGCTCTTCAACTTATTTTCTTCAAAAAAAGTCAGAAATGCAGTGCGCCACAGCACATAGATGCATTGCCACGACTACGTGGTCAACACCACGTTGAGCGCACTTTTTCTTACGTGATTTTCCACGGCGTCTTTTATTTCTTGACGCAGTTTCTCCTGGCACGATTTGTACGAAGCAATGTTGTAAGCGAGAAACTGCATTACCCCGGATGTTGTTTCGTACCCGGCGAGGATCATAATCATGCTGTTGCCAACGATCTCACTTCGCGAAAGGCCTGAAACATGTTCAGCACTGCTTGTTCTTTCAGAAGCGCAAGATGCTGCACGGGCTGTGGTTCATGTTGCGTACGACAGATCTACTCTGTTTCTAAACATTATTTGGCAAAGACATTGTTTTGAGACACTTGTAAACGTTTTGTTCACAGATTAATGTATTTTGTCACCTATTGCTTGCACTTGATGCTGCTGTTAGCAATATCAAGCATTTCCAGCTTGTGATGGAAGTGATTGATTTTCAAATATATTTACAAAATCTTAACAGCGTCTGATTTTACCTTGTCACATTTAGCCAATTTTTTGCGACGCCTTCACTGAGAAAATTTGCAAAACAATACAAATGTATGCACATTCACATTGTTTGCGGCACTTACCTGACGTGTACGCACATTGAATAAGTTTTGCTGATCTACAGCATCAGGGATCTGCGTTTCTGCATGCGCAAAAGTTTAAAACTAAAATTCGTAGATAAACAGTGATCGCATACGTTGGAACAATTGAAACAAACAAAAGCGTTTTCTGTCATCTTCGATTTGAAGCATTTGCTATTTTTTCAATCACTTTTTTCACCACAGCGTTTCTTCATTCACACCGCAGGTTCACCTGATTTTAGAGAAATGGGAAAAAGTATTCGTCAAGCGGGTAAAACCATGGGGTCACACGGTGCTAACAACAGGATCACTCATGAAAGGATACGTTATCGTGTGTTTTTTTTTTGGTCTCCAACAAAATGCAACTCAACTCTAGGGTAAGCAAATATTTACGCTATGACAGAAAGGTTTGTACACATGACAAATAACAAACTGATTCTACGCTGCTTTCCCCTGCCTCTGTATCTTTGAGAAAATGATCTTAAAAAGGATATGAGCAAGTTGAACCCAAAATCAGGAGTTACGTTTGAAGATGAAAAAATGTAATGGAAACAAAATCTCGAAACGAGAGCAATTAAACTGTGAAAACAAGTCCCACAATAGCTCGGTATACGCAATAGGTATTGAACTATTCACGCTTGTTTTTAAGTTGTACACCTAAGGAAATCATTGAGGCTGACTTAACGTAATTTTAAGTTTTACTATCACTGCGCCAGAAAGGAAAAACTAAAAATTCAATGACTCCACAAAGAAAACTAAACTCATTGTCGGCCTACGGACCAAATCTCCACATGTGTGATTATGATGACGTTTATCAACTGACGTTGAATATTTCAGAATATTTGTGACGAATTTCGAAAGAAGGCAAGGTTATTAAAAAAACAAACAACGCAGATTAAAAAAAAAAACAACATCGAAACTCGTTGTTTGTTTCTTTCTGACTTCTTATATCAGTATGAATGCAAGAATCTTTTCATTATAAATTGTGACTTAACGCATTTCGTAGCTTATATACACACGTATATATCCGATACACGCGTTCTCGTGTTGTTCGATTCCCTTGTGATATGGACCATGAGTCTGACTCAAAATAAATATTATTATTAATAATAACAGCGTATCTAAAATTCAAATAAAAAAAGGTGTCTTAAAAACTTTGCGAAAAGAGTTAATGTGACATTCCTTCTTTTGAAGTAGTCGTTTAGCTTGCTGTGTTTACATACTCGTATAATATTTACATTTAGTGATCATAGACTTAAGATATATCTCTTTGTTGTAGATATAATTCACCACCTCAAGAAACAAGAATTTCCTGATTTGCAGAAACTGAAATATTGTGATGTTTTTGTGTATGGCATATGAAAATAGGTTTGCCTTGGAAAGATGTGTGAATTGCTGACAGCATGCTACACGAGGCATATTGCAAATTTGCAATAGTTGTTGTCTGAACCTTACAGCTAATCAAATGAGAAAGGTAGGTGAAACAAAGTTTTGAGCATTATGTGGGCTTAAACGCGCAAGTTGTTTACCGTCCAAAGAAACATATTTCACCGAAAGACTGTACCTTTCGATAGATTACCTTACTCGGTACTTATTTTGGCCGAGTGAGGGCAAGACTAAATAATTTCTACTACTAATTACAACATTTGATCATTGCACAGTTAGTAGACAAGCTCATTGTCATTGAGTTAAAGCAGATATAATTTACCCATCCTTGCACCAGACTAGGGAAGAGACTACACGGTAATGACTCTCATTAAAGTACTTGCTCACTATCCAATCAATGTTAAGATCGTTAATGCCAGTCACCTCACATGACTTAATTTCTTTGGTACTGAAGCACTTGTAAGTTAATTGTTGCAATGTTTCATAACTATGAATTTTGACATATACAATTGCAAAAGCATGCTTTGCAGGTATGATTGTAGAACATGGTGAATTGGTAATAGTTTTTTGATTTTTTTTCCACGGTGATTTTTTGTGTTGGTGAATTGATCTTAACCTTGAAAATAAGCCTTAACATCCGCAATAATGAAATGTTAACTCCGTATTACGATCATAAGCTCCAGCCTTACAGCAAGCTTTCGGGGAATCAGCCGACTGGGCTCTGCTTTTATCTTTTCCCTATGATTCAAACTTGCACATACCTGTATTCAAGTAACTTTACTCCATAGGTGAAACAAGCAAGGAATAAATCGGAAAATTTAAATAGGAAATCGATTTCACGTAATACTACGCATCGTCAGTCCCTGGACTGACGATGCGTAGTAGAGACGGCCGCCCACCGCCCATAGTCCGCAACATCCAGCCCATTAACCGCTCGTGGACCGAGGACTTTATTCTTTTTCAAACTAGCGCTAAACAATTGGCATACTTGTCTACGCCAGGGATATTTTGCCTTCCGAGGCAAAATACCTGCTGAGACTATTTCGCCTTTTGTGGAACATGATTGGTTGAAGTGGTCATGACATGTGACAAGCACATTATACAAAGTTACATGCTTGGATTAGTGTGTAAACCTGAAACCCCAAACCTAAACCTAACACCCTCAACCAGATCCGGGGGTAGCTTCGCTGGGCTTAGCCACCCCATACAAAAGCTCCAAGCTCCCCCAAACTGTAATAGGAAACACATGCTGCATAAATCAGTGGAGTTTTTGTCAATTTCAGAATGTCAAGACCCCTGCACAAACGTAAAGTACCCCTATTGAAGACTTTCCGGCGACGGTTCTGCTCTCAACCAAAAACTCTCAACCTAAAATCTTTCAAATCTAAAAGCCTAAACCTACAAATCTAAACGCAAAACCCTCAACCTTACCTATACAGCGATTGTGATTTGTCACATATATAAAAAACACTTGTAGCACGTTATCAAACCGTTGCGTAACACGTTCCCTCCAACAAGCCAATCAGCACCAAAATCGCTGACCGTCACGCTCATGAAAGACGTTGTCGCCACATAAACGAAAAGTTTCTTACAAGGTGTGCCTGCCAGTCGCGCCTGACGGAATGCTCACATGTGGGAAAGCAAATTTGCCTGAAAATGCAGCATCAGCAAAAGAATGCAAGCAGATGCCAAGTGGTTTCACTCGTTTTTATTGCCACCGAGTGGTCTTTTACATAAAAAAAATTATAGGTTTTTAACACTAGCGGGCGGCTCGTTGAAATCCAACCGTTAAAAATATTGTCAGCGGCCCGCTCGTTCAACCTCAGCGGCCCGCCCAATAACCGGACCATCTCTAATGCGTAGTGCTACCTGAAATTGATTTCCTATTAAAATTTTGGCGACAGATTCCTTGCTTATCTCACATGTAGAGAGTAGTTACTGGAATATCTCCGTACTAGTATATTTTTCTGTTTCGATGTGTAATAATTACAGGCATCTTCATGCTTGCTTTCCAAATATTAAACAACACTTTCAGATTCCCCGTAAGTACAGGGTCGTTGGGAATGCACGCCATCAGAGTTTTGGCCTTTTAAAAGAAACAAAATCTACCTTTCAAAGCACTTTTGAGATCATCTTCATTCTGTTCGCAATCCAACATGCATTTCAATATATCCACTCTCTGCAAAAAAATTTTTTGAATAATTTAATGTTTGTTTTAAACTTCTCAAAAACGAAATCTGTTACGACAAAACACGGCGAAAATAATCTCACGAACCCTGCTAAGGTAACTTCAAGGTATGATGGGATCCAAAATTAGATAACTTGTTTCCGGGACACGTGACCTCGTAAGGTTCGGTCAAATTAATTTTGACTTCTCCGAATCGACGTTTATCCATTTCCAGTACAACATAGTATGTGAGCAGTGAAACGCACATCTCATATTCATGGGCATCGGAAGGGGGTGCCAGGTCCCCCCTGGAATTTGAAATTTTCAGTAAAAAAAGGTTGTTTTTAGTTTTGAGTGGGAAAAAGCAAATTTCACCACTTTTGGCCCCCCTGGAAAAATTTTGGAAAAACACCATAGTGCCCCGCCCCTGCTAAAAATCCTTCCGACGCCCATGCTCATATTAACACTAGAATGACCGGAAATTCAAACTACCTACTGTGGTACGACCAAATGTTTTTTGTGTAATTTTTCCGCTTTACCGAATTAAACGAAGCTAAAAACCAACACGCCGGTCTGCAAATGATGTCAGTAAGTCATTCTTTATTACTGCCATATTTGACCCATTTTAGAATCACTTTTGCGAAACATTTTTCGCAGATTGCTTCTGCACAGATGCAACATATCAGAGTAGCGTTGTGTTGCGACATTTGCAAGGTTGTTTTTTTGCGGAAGGTTCCAGTTCCCTTTCAGCGAAATCAGCACTATGGTTATTTGGCGATGTTCCATAAAGCTCTCTATAGTTACGCGTTGCATGGTATCCGCAATAGAGCCACCTGGACAACTAATCCTCGAACTTCACATTTCTTTATATAGCACACAGCCATCGATGATTGTAAGGACAATCACGATGCAACAAACACATCAAGGCCATCTTCGTCTTGTTGCCTTACAAAATACTTGTAAATGCCTTTACAGAATACTTGCCTGAAAAACGTCACTCGAACCGTAGCGATCGCTTCTGAACATGTTTTATTTCATAACAAAACCAAAATAAAAGTGGCGATCAGATGAAAGCTGATCATCGTCCACTTTTGTTTTGGCTTTGTTATGAAAAAAAACATTTTCAGAAGCAATCGCTGCGGTTAGGGTGGAGTGCGCTCAGCAATGCTCACTGTGATTGCAGACTTTACTTTTTTGCATTGAATTCCGGCACGGCGAGTCAAACACGACTCGGCGGAGCACACACCGGGGTGTGCTGGGGGGGCACGGGTGCGGGGGGGGCACGGGTCGGGTGCGGGGAACCCCTGCAGAGCAATGCGTGTGGCGGCTGGATAAGAAATTCTTTGTGCAGGAAACTGTATTTGACCCAATGCGTGTGAAATTGTGAAAGTGACACGAGCAAGAAACTGTGGCGCAAGGGTGCTTGCAGTGCAAAGGGGATGGTGGTACAAGGGCAAAAAATTTCCAGGTCAATCGAGCTTTATGTGCAAGCCAAATAAATACTTCAGTGCGAATCAGCGAAACTGCTTCAGGAACTTACCTTACTTCAGCTGTTGGTCGAACCTCATCGAAGCAGTGTGGTTTACTAACTGCGGCGCATGTTTTCAGACCTAACTCAAGAACATTTTTTCATATTTTCATCCTTAAAAATGTTTTTGAAATTGCGACATTTTTAAAAGTTTTTCACGTCAATAAATATTGCAAAGTATTCTGAGTGAAAACGCAGTCTCGCCACAGGCTTGCGTACAGCACGGACAACGTTTTGCTTACCTTCGTGTAAAATAGGACAATATTTTGTATGACTTTGAATGATTTGTGACAGAATTGGGACGCTCATTATGAGCCAACGTCAGATAGACATGACTGAGAAATAAACCGCCACTACGCCAGTTTGCATATTAAATTAACACTCGTTCACACAATGATTGTACAAACACTACCCACTGGTTTCACAAAAAATCATGCTCACTTCTTTGAAGTCGGCGCTACCTTTTTTCTTTATCATGGCATCAATCAGAGAAGCGTAGTAAGTAGTGATTTCACGAGGAAACAAGTTGTATTTGAAAAACTCTAAAATCTTTTCAAATGTTGGCGATAAAACTGCAAACAAGAAACAAGATGCAACTTGGAAAACGAAGAGCAAACAGAATAGAAGAAAAAGTGTTATATTTTAGGTGCGGTTTTACAATTTGAATGTTGCCAATTCCTGGAAGCAACTGCCTACATACATGGCCCATGCCGTCGCTTTCGCGGCGACCAGAACGACGAAGACACGAGAACATTTTGCGGAAAGTTCTTATACAACGCAATTGCGAGTACCGACAATGCACAACACAAAACTTGTCCTTCCAGTGGCATCGACGATCGCCCGGGCAGAGATTTGTTTAGGGTGTTGAAGAGATCGCCCATTTCTCAACCGCACACACGTGGTCTTCGACGAGGTTATTCCGATGGGAAGGCAGATCGGACTCCGACGAAGAT
>Ga0210059_1002388_pt1 | contig 29340 bp, 24 predicted proteins | sample Ectturendosymbi2_FD_188042 | JGI IMG/M metagenome (GOLD analysis project Ga0210059, IMG submission 188042) | Ecteinascidia turbinata endosymbiont from Florida, USA - Sample 2 (SPAdes) (version 2) | ecosystem: Host-associated > Tunicates > Ascidians > Unclassified | place: Key West, Florida...
CCTTCGCCCCATCTTGGGCGACATGGACGGCGAGCTCAGGTTTGACGTGTTCGGGCTGCTTTTGTCCGAACCGCTCGTTCTGTAGCTCGACAGGTGGCTGCTGGTCGAGAGCCTGGAGGCGGACATGTCTGTCGGCAAACAAACAAGGAAATGAGCGACACTGTTGCGTCAACATCGGTGCATGTCGCGCGCGTGGGCGAAAACGTCAGGGTTTTTTTTCTCATCCACAAGTCGGGCGATTGGGTGGACGCGGCAGGTGGAAGCAGGGGCTGAGCATCCAGCTTTGGAAACGTGAGACCACAGCTCGTGCCCAACTGACGACTGACTTCAACCAAGCCTTTCGCCGGCGACGTGCAAGCAACTGAGGAATGTCGTTTGTTACGGGTTCTGAAGCGCCGCCCAGGTCCACATCTGCCAAGCAGTGTATCAACCCAACCTAAGGCTGAGTCGAAATTGCCGGCATAAACGGCGCTCCAGGATTTACCTTCAATCATAGGCAATGTTCCTGACGCTAGCGTTCGCCGAATATTTGCTTTTTCTTAAAGCCTAGTCTTTTCCTAATCTTTGCTTGAGATTTTACTCACAGATCCATAGTCGGATAAACTGCACTTGACAGCTTGTTTAGTAATACATGGAAGTTTCGGAGGGTTCATTAAGAAAGTGTAACGCGTAGCCGCTACGGCGGCACTTCAATGTCCACGCAAATAGTTGAATTCTTTTTGGTTTCCCACAAGTCGACTGAGGCCTTGCTACGTAAATAAATACACCTAGCCCACAATTATTTTGCTGACATTAGGCGGCAAAATCGGTGGTGCTTAATACGACCCACTGAAACGCAGAAACGATTGTTTCAGAAAAGTTCACGAAACCGCATAAAAACACGGAAAACCAAAACTTCAAAGCGGTTCACGTCGACGACAACTTGGTACAACATGCATGACCAACCATCCGATGCGAAAGCCAACATCGTATGAACAGATATTCCTTAATCGTAGAACAAACAAGTACGTCACAGCTGTCGTCTGAGTCACAGGTAATCGCACGAACTAACATGTAATTTGCTCAGGACGCGAAGCCAGGATCACGCGCGTGCAGATTTTTGGGCAACAAGCGAACATCCTCTCTCCTTGGCAGAAGGTCAGACAAACATGTTGCATCTGATAGTGACGGCCGTTCGCAAAGCCACAATCTGCATCGCGATCTCTGTCACACAATCTTGTAATGTTCGCAATCGAGCTAACGACGTTTTCCGGCTTCCGGTTGATTTGGTGAAAAAAAGTCGTTTTTTCCTCCGAAAAGTTTTCGTAATCTCGCTATCAACGAACGTTCGCGTCGAGTTACGCCTTCCTTGTGAAGCGACGAGCTGCTTCGGCCTTTTGCTGAGTTTTTATGGAGGCGCGAGTGAGCGACACTGCCTCGCCAACCGCCACACGACCAGTCTGGAGCATACAGGACTATTTCGAAACGCGCTGGCTTCACGCTACATTCTTATCATCCGAGTGCCCCGGGCATCCCCGTCAATGTCAGTCACCTTGCATGGCGCATCACCAGCGTCTTATCTGAAAGTCCGGCGGCCAAGACCAGCGGTCCAAATCGGCGACAGGCATGTTTCGTGCATGTCTGACATACCACGACCAGTGCGCAAGGTATCAATCAAGGTGGATTAAGCGCCGTCTTTGCGGCAACTCGAGCAAGGAGCGTCAAACGCGAAGACGGTCCCGTGTGGGTTTTTGCAGATAAATAAGCGTGAACACGTTTTTCTTCCATTTAGCCAAGCAAGATAATGAGAACTACACCTAAGGCTGAGATGAATTCAGGAAAGGTTGACCGGAAATCTTTCGATGTTTCCCCCTTTTTCGTGAAAAAAAAATGTTGACAGCAGAGTTTTCCTACAGCAATGCCAGGTCGTCGATATTTTTCCAGTGAAGCTGCTCCTACCCGTTAGTTGCAGATCTTTTCATGGCGAAGCGGATACCTCAAAGAGCCCAGCAGCGCTTACGAGATTTACTGGTGGCCGAGCACGTAATTTTTGAGGGACCAGTGAAAATCTTTCGCAGATTTAAAGCTGTGCGCACAGGCAAGCAAAAGGCTCTTAACGCTAAGTGGATTCAGGAGTGGGCAACGATCGACGGCGCCAGCGCAACGTGTTTTTCTGAGTCATATTAGAAATATTTGTCTTCAATTCGCAATCAGCGCAGTGCAGCACAAACACTTGAAATCAAATGAGATCATCTTTTTCACATCTATTCCACAGCCGTTCTTAATTCCTTCAACCTGCTGTCAATAATCAATACATGTTTCATACGCTGCTACAATTTTATGACCTCGACAAATAGCCTCGAAGTTTGAAGCAGGATCCTTTGGTTCTCGAACATTCAATTGTCATTAACTGTTGTGGACAACGTAAGTTACAGTCAAAATTACGTTTAAGAAATCGTACTAGTGCACCAGACCATCTCGTTTTGCAAAACGTCCTATGGATGCTTTGTTAAGAAAACAAACTGCATCCTCACCAGTCAAACTTTCTTGCTGTTTCACAAGCAAAAATTGTTGAAAGAATGAAATCCATTTTGATCAAAATTTTACGCAGATAATAATAAGTACACCAAACTAACAGCAATACTTCGTGACAGTTTGAGTAGCTTTAGCTAAGCAGAGCAAAATGTGCAGCAGCAGTCGGCAACTCACCTTGGACGTGCAACTGTGCAGAGCAGCTCTCCGATCCTACGTGGTTCGATGCGGTGGCGGTATAAAGTCCTGTGTCTGCTGCTTCGGTACGTGATATGACCAGGCTGTGCATGCCATAAATGTCCGTAATCCTCACACGACTTGATGCACTCACAACCTTACCATCCTGCGAGCAAACATTACGCTGAATTGTCGTTTAACAGACGAGAACAGGGCGATTGCTGAGAGAAAACAGTCTGCGACTGGTCAGCAGCAAGTAGCAGTGGATTCTGGCGAGCAAATAATTTTGTTTTATGACTAGATGAAACAATCCACGAAGTCAAATTCGCCACCACTGAGAGATTCTATTGGATCTACCATCAGAGCAGGATACATCATAGGAGCTTGGTTGGAAGTATAGCCACAGCAAGCAACACCAGTCCGCGAGATGTTTTTTCAAAAAGCAAGGCTGTACAGACGGTAGTTGATGAAGTCGGTTATGATTGCGCGTTTGTCCACACTAACAATTCCCAAGTGGTTGCACTTTTCAACTCACTTCAAAATCGACAAGCGTCTCAAAACGCATTCACGGTTTCAGATTTGTCTACAGACGGAAACGGATGTCTACCGTAACTAGTAAGGTCTACAAGCGCAATTGCAATTAAGTTGAGTTGAGTTTATTTGGCGAAAATTAAGAATTTCAAAGACGAGAAACGTCCGAAACTGATCAATATCGGTTTTATGTGTTCATATAGCAGAACGTGGAAGCGATGAGAAATGCATGTGCGAATTTCTGTACGAACAGGTTGGTGGCAAAAAACCACATAATACGCCAAAAAATTTCGCAAACGGAAACTTCAATTATGATCGATATTTGAAGGTCCACCGTCTTAAAGTCTTGAGTGCCCGCACTACGGAGTCCACAAGCCGAGAAACCCGCACAAAGCGGGGAATTTCCCTTCCTGAGATTTAACAATCGCAGCCAACAAATGGCAACTGCTGCTGTCATCAAACAAAGCTGCGAGTATTGGCCGGAAGTAGTTGGAGCTAATCTGCGCTATTATCCGGCGCGCACCCCAGCACGTATGAGGGCTGCTTCACGCTGAGCTGATCACAGAAACCGATTAAGGCCTGTAGCATTCGCCCACGGAAGTGGTTGTCTTTTATCTCTCCCACATCAAGCCGTAAAATCAACCCAGAGACACAAGAACGGGGTTCGTGACCAGGCAAGCGCAACAAAAATGCCAGCGGGCCGTGCATGACTTGTTGAGCCAAATAAGCCCATTCTTATCTGCTGTGGAAGGCATAGATAGGTCCCTAACCGACGTACGCAGGTCCCTAACCGACGTACGCATCACCGATTAGGAATTAAATTTGAGTAACTGTGGTTGTATGAACTGAGAGCTGCATCCTGTGCCGACATGCACGAGCAATATCTTTTCCAACTTGTGGTAAAAGACCACAGAAGCGCTTGTAGAGATGTTTTTTTCCAGGAAACGACCAAATAGCATCAGCAGAGGCTCAACAAAGTCAGAACATCCATAGCAACTCACGACAAGATTAGTTTACAAACTGGAACGGCAAAATTACAACCGAATTGTGCAACTAATTACGTTCGCAGCCGGCTTTGATGATTCAATCCAGGAATTACTTGTTCTACTGCAACGAAACAAAGCGCTAATAAATCGTAACACAGCAGTTCTACATTTCTTCTGCTGACGCGCAGCTTGTCAACAGGAACCTAATCCGCACAGCAACCGAAAACGAAGCTTCTGAAAACACTGCGCACGGCCGCGATGATTCATTCGCTTCCAGCAACGCGGGAGGAGGATTAACAACTTTCCGCCGACATGTGCAAATACAACGCCTCGGCAATCCTCCAGAATTTTTGCATGCAAGCATCTTGAAAACAACTAATTGCGCGCTGAAACACGTTAGAGCATTCTTCTGACGGCCATGCAACGCACGCTTTGGTACAGTTGACCATAAAATACGCCACGCGACTGCGCCTGTTGTCGTGGAAGGACTCCACAACCCATTTGAAGACAGCGATACTCCTTTCAGGTTCAGGTGTGGCGCAAAGACTGGTGCTAAAATGTAGTTTGCTTCAATTGCGACGAGGGATTGAAATCTCGTCCTGGGTGGTTGAATCTTTAACTAGCAGCTCGCAGCTAATCTGAGCTAGTAACTCTAAGTTAGCAGCTACGGCTTGAGTGTGGCGCAGAACAGACCGTTGACCATGTTGCCCTCCGCTGTCCAATCCAACTCCATGTAGTGCATGGCCTGACCGTTCTGGATGAATTGAGTGGCTGCTCAGTACATGCCCCGAGATCTAGTGCGGCCAAGCAGGGATTGAAAAAATCCGCATACGTTGAAGAAAGAATCTCAGCTGCAAGCGTACCAGCTTCGGCGCAAATCGGCAAATCGAAATGTCGCAAGCTTGCCTCGCGCGACCGTCTCCCGAACCGGAACGCGTGAGTGGCAGCCTGCGGTCGGTGGCAGGATCGCTTGTAGGGCGATTTTTCGCGCACTACCGTTGGTCTGAAATTCTCGTTTCTGACACACAAGAAAGCCATTATGCGTTCAAGAGATCGACTGACCTTTCCTGCTAAAAACAAAATCACTCGCTCGCTTGTTGGTTAATTGTGATCCACGTCGAAGTCGCCTCAGTTCTTCAACTAGAGAAATGCAAGTAAGTAGTCTCCTAAACGGCGACGAATTATAATGAAATCAGCAAATTTGTTTAATAGGAAATTGATTTCGAACTGTCGAAAATGCAACGTGGGACTCTGGTATGGTTCCAACTTTCAACAACGCAACTTGAAGATTCCTTAATACTTAAGAATCGTTCCTGACAAAAACATCGACAAATCGTAGTAAACTCAAATAACATGCCAAGACCTTTTCCTATTGGAGAACCTCACCAGACGCTACATCGTGCACCTCGCTAGTACTGCGCCGGAGCAACGCCGACGATCGGAGGCACGCATCGCTTTCTGCAACACTTGCGCTTTTCGCCTCCGTCGTCAGCGAAGCGGCGAAAGAAAGTGGCCGGAGCCGCGGGCTCGCACCAGGTAGAACGGAGCGTTTTGCGCCAGCGCAGCTCAGTCATGCGTAACCGGCACCATATTTGGAAAGTAAGAATGCGATCCTGACATTTCGACTCGAAGATTTCAGCTCATTCGACAAAACAGGCTCGCTGCCGGCCACAACCTGCAGCTGACGCGTGATTGACTTTCGAGAAAGTTTCTGCGAGGACACCATTGAAGTCGTCAACAAGCAACACAGCTTGAGTGGCAGTGCGCAAAATTTGATAATGGATCAATCATTAAGTGCTTGGAAAGACTTTACAAAACCTGCTTGAAAACAAGCACACAAGGCCGCGCTATTGCCAGACCAATACGAGGCAGCTGAAGCACGTTGCATCCCTAGTCGTCCGCAGTGAAAAAAAGCAACTAACTTTCCACAAGCAGTTCCCAGTCTCGCAATTTACCGTGCCGCGATTGCTTTCGCGCGAAGTGCGTGATTCCGGTACAGCATCGCTGTTTCGTCAACGATCACCCGCGCTTTCAAAACAAACCCCTTTAACCAACCCCTTCACGCTTGAGTTGAAGCGAAGAGGCGCTGACACATAACGTGCTCTTTGATGTGTCTGGTCTAGTTAGAAGTTGCCGGTTGGATTCGTCTTTCAAGCTTGCTACTTTTTGCAACGGGTGCTTAGCGCAAGTCGTTAAAGCTTGAAGGTGAGCGCAACAACCTAGATCTACCTGACATTTCATCAACACTGTTTTTGCGGTGATTTCACGCACTGTCATAACGTCCCACTCAGCGTCCATCACATTCGGGATCCGGACGGAAATAGTATCATTGTGCAAAAAGCAACATAATTTAAACAACCGGCCATGATTTAAATTGAAAATCAAATCGCAGAGTCTCAAACACTGCATTTCAACGGTTAAATCACTCCACATATTTTATGAACTTTGATTTGCGCACAACACATGTGGAACACAACTTAACAGGACGAACACCAGACAGTTTTCAGATCATGCTAAATGCTGCGGCTAATCTTCGATTTTGAGCCTGCACGTAAATCAACTCCAACAGCAGAAAACAGGTGATTTCTGTAGACTGGGTCCAAGGCAGAAGTATTTCGAAGGATACTTGTGTTCAGCCATCTTTCATGATATGTAACGCTCCACGCCATTCTGATTACCCCGTTTACGTAAGCTATACCCATTCCCCACGTTCTCCTTCACCTCTGCAAAGCGTTTCGCGATCAGGTCAACCCACACCTGGGCACCATCCTTTTCCTACTCTACGCATGACCTTTGTGCTCACCAAAGAAAAATTTCGCCAAGCCCTTGCATTGGCAAAAGAAAGGCCTTTAACAAAAGTGCAAGGGGCCGAGCAAAGCAGACAAGCGCCTTATCTGGTTAGAGGGGTTTTTGACTAATTCGGAAACGTCTGGATCGATAAGTCAGGCGAACGTAAATACAGAGCTTTTCTCCGTACGCGCTGCTCCCGGATTCTCAATAACACGATTCGGGCGGGAGGGTCGTTGGAGTACGTGCCAAGCAACCACCTTCACGACTGATAACAAACTAATTGCTGCGCGTACGTCGAGTTCGCCTCATCCGAATTCGATCGCGGGTCGTTATTGATTGTCAAACACTAGGGCCCGTTTTTACTTGGCAAACAATCCACATGATCCACATGTCGGTTGATCGTTTTGGAAACGCGTAGCGCTGAGTGCTTCACGAGGCGTCGTGCACGAAGAAGTCCATAACTAGCGCAGGACCAACCCAGCTGGCGTCCAAAAATGCCTTCTCTTCACATTTTTGAACCGATACGTCGACACTCACAACTGTTCATTCAACACACAAGTCGTCCTGGCGCTATTGGTCGCACATCAGCAGCAGACGAAGGCAGAGGTAGATCTAATTAAGCTCAAATGGAAGCCATGTAGTTTTCATTTGTTTGCACAACTTTCTATGCCACCGCGGCGTCAGCGCAGGGCTGTTTTCGCCGATTTGTAGCAGAGTGCGTCGCACAAACTTGGCTGTTCGCTTTGCTACAGCGGGGCAGACGATTACGAGCGTAAGACCAGGCTCCGACACGATTTACGGTCGTGATTATCACCATGGCTACAGCGATCATTTAGAGAACGCAAGTAACGATGATCGCCCCTTTACTGAAAGACTGACATATTTGAAACACTGCCTACGTGAAACCACAATAAAACACGACAAGAGCAAACTCCTGCGCCTGAAAACAGCCAACGCACCTTATCAGGTGGTCTCTGTTCAAGTTCTTGAGCAATTCGTGACTTGCGCAAGCGTTTGCCAAGGAAATTATCAGCAAGTGCTGAACAAATAAAACGCGTTAGTCTTCGTCTACCCGTGCACGACTGAGAAATGTGGTCGCTGCACTTTCGCTAGGTACGAATTCCGTCGCGTTAGCAAAGAATCGAAGAACTGTTGCGCAGACTTTGTTGGTAGCAGTCGGACGGAAGGCGGTCGTTATTCGTAACATGCCACGCCGTTGTACCCACAGCTCCGTAATACTCACCTTCACAACAGGCCTTGTCCAGAATACAGGCTCCAGGGGCCAGGGAAACGGATTGTGTTTGCGTGCTCCGTCATTGTTGGACATTGCATTTGTTGTGACTATTTACTGGCAACGAAGTCTATGCAGAAAATGTAAAACCTGTCTTCACTTAATGATTTTAACCCAAGCATTGAATCTTCCAATTTATAACCCGGAACATCTACAATACTAACTCAGATTTTTGGCCTGTACAGACAAGAGCTACTGCTTTCTTTGTTTTGCGATTGAGAAATCAACGCTAGACTACTCGACGTTAAATGTGCACTGATATGATGACACTAAGCTGCAACCTCACAATTTCCGACTTACCGATTAAGTTTTCAGTACTTAAGGCTAGATGTTGCTGGCTGACGGGAAACCGTCGAGGCAATGTTAGATCAAGCCTCTGCCTAAACGGCGTCGTAATTGCCACTTCGTCGCTCGTCGGCAATGTTTGCTATGCAGTCAGTTTTTCGCTAGAGATGCGACACTGGACGCTCGGCCGCCTGAGCACAATTGTCTGGATCGTACGCACGGTGAGTCCTCAGTGGGCCTATCGTAAAGCAGTAGCGGTAAGTGCGCAGTCAGCTCAGTGTCACTTTGTCTGTTGCATCCATCAGGTGGCCCACGTGCGAAATGCGAAATTCCTCAGTTGGTTAGCTCGGAGATTGTCGGACGACTGACGCCGCTACGAGGAGAACCTGACGTAGGTAGGACGTTTGCGTCCTTAGGTCGGTACAACGTGGGTCTACATGTCGCATACGGTTGCACGGCATGCACGATCAACGCTATTAGCGGAAAGGAGTTCTGGTCCGGCAAAAGAGGCCTGAATTTCTTAATCGTCAATTACTACCCAACTCAACCGTCGTAAATGATGGCTAGCTGAAATCGAAAAGCAACGGATATATCGCTGATGCTTCAAGTTTTTTCCACTGGGAAGGACTGCTCTGGAAAGACCTGTATGCATTTTGCTGATTGACTGAGAACTACGCCTCAAAACGACCAAAGCCAACAAAGTGCCGCCTTCCACTCTAGGCTTTCGCTTAAACATTCAACCATCTCACCCTGAAGAAACAATTACTGCGACAGAAGACTACTGATCATTGTGGTTAACGGTTGAAAAAGCATTAATGCACCTTTTCTCGACCACGCGTCCTAGAACGATTGAACAGCATCAACAGCTTTGGTGCACCAGCTATAGCAATTAAATTCCTGCAATCCAGAATGAAATGCAAATGATAACAACGGCTTCTACAGAATGCACGTGATCTCTGTTTGAAGCATTTGCTCAGCAGACAGGAGCGCTGCCCCTCCGCGGACCGCCTCAGCTGTTGTGACAGCGCTGCGACGCCAAAAGGCATCCTGGTTGGTTTCAGAGAAATGAAAGTACACACGCTCAAAGTGAAGGCGATCTGACAGCAAGACCAACGTTACATGAATACAACGCTAGCGTAAAGCTTTGCGGCGGTTGGACAAGCGTCGTTCGAGGCAGAGTCGAACAACAACATTTCGACAGCATCCTTCGGGTTGTTGACCGTCAACGGTCAGTCGGTCTTCACCCAGCTGCAGACATTAAACCAATGTGGTTTGTGGATGCAAATTTGATACGTGAATAGGAAAGCATGCCAATGGCCGGGACAGCAACGGGGAGGAGCCAGAATACGGGTGCATCAAATTAATGCAAAAACAAAGATCGACGTCATCGCTGATGTTTTGATGACGCAAACGTCACTCTGCTGACAACAGCGAAAGACGCAACGCGGAAAGTCATAAGTCAAACGATTCGCACAGCCTGTGAATATCGCTTCTGACGAAGAAAAGAAGAAAACGACAGAAAGTTAGAGTCGGTGTGCAAAAGCCGTGTTTTCTTACCAAAATCCCCCGAGTAACACTATCAGTGCACTTCTGTATAATTTATTTGCGCAGCTAATGAAGCGTGGCAGGCAAAGTTGCAAAGTCGTCCGAAAACGGTCTCGGTGTACGTTGAGAAACGCGATACTAATTCTTGAGCAAATTTGAAGTATATGTTATCGACATGGGAGGGACATCTTGAATTGCTGTGTGGCAAATAAAAACAGCTGCGTAACTTTCAATAAATACCGGTGAAAGGTGCGGTTCTCTAGCACCTAAAAGCAAACACTTTTAAATAACTAAAACATCCGTTTAAGTCCGACGAAATACGTAAACACCATATTTACCTTCTGTTGAAGCAAAGTTACTGTGAACAGGGAGGCCGAAACAGTGGTAGGGCAGGGGACTGACATAAAGAGTTGAGGGCTAAGGAAACGCATAAAAATAAAAAACATCGTTACCAACTATGCTTGTTTCTGTTCAGAAACAGTGCTGAGTCACATATAACAACAGACATTATACAAAATCTTTCTTAACTTTTTGGGTGAGCGAATAGCTGCAATAAATTTGTTTTAAATCGTTCTGCAATAAATCTGCTTCAAAAGGCATCGCTGCCCCCCTTGCTCCTTCTTCAAAAGGTCGGGAGGGAAATGCCCCATTTATAACTCCGCTCTCCGGCGTCCCTGGCCGTGGAGGTTGGCAGCTGATCCTGTTACGTCAGCTCGCGCACGACTGCAGCGAGTGAACCAGCGTGACTGTTATTGTACTTTCGCCGTCGCAAACAAACAGCGGTTGTGATCACAGATGAATCGAAGTTCTTATCATGGCTTGGCAAGAGTTGCCAAAACAGACAAACTCACCGAATCTGGGCCACGTTCAAACGCCACCCTAGCACGCGACGGAGGCTGTATCTCAGTAATAATGATGCGATGGAGAAGAGCACGAATATGTCAAAGCGGCCAGGGTCGACGATGGTTTGCAGCAGTAAATATCAAAACACAGCGACACCGACTTGAGCTTTTGCTTTGTTGATGAATGCATTCCCTCCGTGACTGAAGTTACTTGAAGCATTTATACGCTAAATATTGGGTTTCAAGCAGACGAAATGTTTATTTTTAGCTGGTGGTTTCAAGGCGTTGACAAACAAAAACGCAAATTGCTCACCGCTGGCATCAGGCCCAAAACGCTTAGTATGGCAAGCAGAGCAAACGGCCAAGCGTCGTTCTGATTAGTTTTTTGAAGTAATTCGTTTTGGCACATTACTCAAAGTCTCACTTAAAACACTTCCCATGGTGAAACACAGCACGGTAGGTTAGCGTTACAGCGGGCACCGTCAACATTTCTGGCGAAAATAGACATCGATTGTTTCTATAAACAATTACCGCAAAAAGCAAACAGTTTACATCCAAGCTACTTCGCAGCAGGTTAATGCCAAATCTTGCGAACAGCTCCCAGCAGACTACTACTGGCAGGTCTGAACGAGAACAGGCAACTGAATCGGTTTTGCGACAGCATTTCCGGTTAGGTTTGAAACCTATTTGAGAACAGTACGTTGGTTCCGCACAGTTGGTTCCGAAGATAGCTTTCCAGGCGGTTTATTGCGTAGATTTTTTCACCGATCGCCAGTTCAGTTTTAAAGTGGATATGCGCAGCGGAACGGTCTGTTCGCAGCAATCAAAACGCGCGACACTGAGGTATGACAAGCAGCCATACAAGTTCATGATGGGTTTGATTTCTGACGCAGGTTTGCGTAACTGGCGTTGCCCGCTGAATATCGGTTCGAGGTTGGAAGCGATGAAAACACATGTGGAAAAGAAAAAGACGATAATTTGTTTGTTACTCTGTGGCGAACAAACTTTAAGAATGGAGTGAGCGCGAAACAGAAATTGAATCAGATCCACCACTCCATCTTCTCGTGAAATCCAAAACACAGTACACGCTGCTTTTCCCCAACCGGCCACCAAGCCACGATCGCGCAAATTATCAAAATAACGCCCAACCGCCCAACAAACTGCCATGCCAGCGACCCATCGCGAATAGCCACTGGTCCGTCCAGTGGTAGCGTATCACAGTCACTGTGATTTCGGTACCTCAAGCCGAATATCTCTGACCATACTTGTACCTCCTTGATGTTCACCAGGGTTGCTGAGCTACTGCAGGGCAGTCCCGCATCATACGTCACGCGACGCGTTCCGCTGGATTCGTTGATCGTCTGGGTGGGACCTGCAGCTGAGTGTTTGTCCTGGGCAAGCATCCGCTATTTGCAATCAACACGACCTCACAACAAAATGAAACTCAAGATATTGGCAGGTAGGGGACCCACGCTCTTGCGGAGGCCACTGCTGCCCGGCTTTTGCGTTCTAGGAGACAGGCGCATCCAGATCATGTCGTACCACTGCTCTCCTGCACACACTCAAGAGAAACCTGGCTCAGTGGCAACGGTTCCATCCAAGACGATCACTACATTTCCATTTGGTCTGGCTGTCCTGGTAGATCACGGCCCAGACACGGCTTCGTTGTCAGAAATTATCTTGCCCCTTGAATCGAGAATCTTGTTGCAGGTTGCTCTCGCCTCATAACAATGCGGATTAAGCTTTCCACAGGGCGTTGACCTTTGTTGCCCCCGGCGAGGAAACATATGAGTTCTAAACCGTTTTCCAGATGCGTCGGAGGGATCCGGTCCGGGTACCGGATTTCACTCGCAGGTGACTTCAACGCTCGCCCTACGGGGGGTGACACTTTGAGCGCCCGGGGGGAGACTGAACGAGTACAATCAGCGCCTGCTTCATCTAAGCTCCGCTCTTGATTGTTGTTAACACATTCTCTGGATCTACTCGCTCCAAGGTCACATGGCTTCACCCACGTTCCCACCGATTGCATCAATCGGATCATCTTATCGTCAGGAAAAGACAACTGAATGAGGCCGAACACTGCAGTATGCACTCTGCGGACTGCAACACAGTACACGCCCCTGGTCCGCTGTAAGTTTAATCTGCGCCCTTAAAGATTCCATTTATCCTGCAACAGATTTTCTCTCTCCATCAACCTTGCTGCCAACAAAGGCCACGCCAAATAACAGGCATTCCAAAGTGAACTACTCTTGTAAACACTTTGGCTCTTCCTCTGCTGGTCACGACTCCACGGCGCAGTAACTGACAGTGTTTTGATTGCTTTCTTTCGCCATTCACAAAAAAAGCCGGACTTCTTTCGGGACAGCACTGACCTGCTCGCAGCAACGCTTGAGGCAAAGCGTGAAGCCAGAGCCAGCGTCCACGCTCGTAATACCAGCCCTGCACAAATGCGCCTGACCACTGCTAAAGGCTACATGGACCGGCTCACTGTAAATCCTGCAATGCGCAGGCACCTGGGACCGTCGCAGTGTATGCATAACGTTATCAAGGTAGCTAGCTACTGGACCAACATCCAATAAGGTCACTGTTTTCCATCCATCGACCGTAGACCCATTGCTGATCTATCAAAATAACTCGATCTCTGGGCAGACCACTTCAGGCTCCTCTGTGGTCAAGACTTGCTCGTACAGTAGAACAAGAAACTCTGTGCACTGCCCACAAATTCTAACGAGCTGGATGGCTGATGCAAACATCTGCTGAAGTCCTGAAATGCGGTGGTGAGGTCCCAGCTGCTGCACTACACGCGCTGTTTTCGGAATTTGCGGACGTATTCCGTGTCTTCAAGGACCCCAACATCAATCAATGTATTTGACACACGAAGTCAACAGGACTGCAATATTCTGCTGAGTGTTGCTGGAAACGTTTTAGTCCGCGTGCTTCTTCCCAAGTTGCACTTCACTGCAGACAGGATCCTGCCAGAGAGTCAGAGTCGCGTTCAACCACTGTCTCAGTATTCTCACTGAGATCAGGTCAGGAAATATGCATCGAACAGCAACGTCCTCTCTATGTGTTGCTTATAGATAAGTACGTCTGGATTGCTTGCCATTCTGCGACGCTTCGGCTGCCGTGAAACACTGTTCAGCATCATGGAACCACAGCCGCCAGCCAAACAGCGTCCAGTACAGCGAACTACCTGACGCTCCTCGACCGATCGGACACCACAAACTGCGCTTCAAGAACGTTTTTTGAACAGGTGGCTTGGTTGTCTACGAGGTTGGAGTCGAATCACGGGGAAAATGTGCCTCTGACAGGGAAGAGCGGCGGTTGAAACACTAAACTCACTGCTCGAGAATCATGTCTGAAACATGGCAGAGCCGCCGTGTCTATCGTCGTCCTCTACGAGATGGGCCATGATGAGCGGTCCGTTCACAGTTGCCTTGCAACACGGTTGCTCCATTCAAACGCGCAGCCAACCCGTACTGACGTGTTAATGTATTCAGTCTCTGAAACCTTTACAGTGCGCGTGGCTTTATTTATGGCAGCTGTCGACATCTCTGGGAAAGTGACAAATATCCAAGTTAAAGTCTATTGCCAACTGTTGTTCAATGAATCAGGGACAACAAGAGTGATGTCACTGCACCAACGGAAGACGAAACTAAATGGCGCCCGTAACGCACTGGGAAAGAGGCGGGCGCATGCCGCGCTGGCAATGGGGGGATGGTGGGAAAGTTGGGATCAGATACGTCACGACTTTTAACAATCGCAGTGGCCACAAAACTTTAACGAGTTGTTAAAAGGACGTCAATCACTGCGGGATTTGCCGGTTGCTCCCCGCCGTACCCGGTCTGTTCTTTCTCTGCGAGTGATAATCCCACGCCGGCGCCGGCGCAGAACAACTTTCTCAGAAAAATCGCGGGGCGCCGAAACCCACAAGAAGCTCTTTGATGTCTTCGGCATTGACTGCGAAACTTGCGCCACTGATCGATCGCAACGGCAGATGCTGCAGCAACTGGAGCTGGTAGAAAAACGCACTTTCACGAATGGTTCGCGCGACTCAGGCGCATGGAACAGGCCCGGAGGGTGGCGCTAGAGGCTCGAAACATTTAAACGGATCATGTGGATAATGCAAGAACTCATTCTTTTGCTCGAAAACACGCGCAATGGTGTTTTTTTCACGAAGTGAAATGATCAACTCGAGTTGAAACTGAGGTAATAATTGAACGTGAGGTAACAACTGTGCACTCCCTACTGACAACTTGAAAAGGTTCTGATAAAATATTTTGATTTGTACCTAAAGATCTGCCATTTCTAAAAGCTCTGGCGATCGACGAAAGGAATAAACACAATGCATTCCTGCTTAACATCTTCTCCGTGTTTCAGAAGCATCTTTCAGCCTTCTTAAAATGCAATTCGCCGCTTCTGAAACAGTGCCTTAAGACTATTGCTTTGATTTTACTACTGGCAGAAAGTAAAACTGCGCGTAAACCAGACTTTTTCAAAATGTGTGGATTGCGACGGTTCAGACTTGCAGCCAAGCACGCCTTATTGTAGATTCACGAAAATGCGTGTTTAACTGCTGAGCGTGCGGGGTCAGTAGCAACACTGGCGCCAAATAAACTAGTCGTTCAATGGCCAGAATGCACCAGGTCCACGACTGGAAGCAAAGCAGCCGCTTATCAGATCCTTCGCGATTGAAGGAGGGCCAGAAAGAATTTGAGCAGAGAAAGGGCAGCGCCCACGATTAACTAAAGCACCTGGATCTATCGCAAGTTCGAAGCGTAGAAGAGTCAAACCCACTTTCTGACACGTAGGACAACACAAAAGGCTGGTTGATGGGGGGTGTGCGCTAAATGTGCCTCAACGGACCGCTCAACGCTTTTTAAATCCTGATGGCTGCGGCAGTTCAAGCATGAACTGTTGCAGGTTTATAAGCGGCAATTAAGCCTAGCAAGGTCCGTAAATGGAGATAATGGGTCACGTGACTCATTATATCGTCAAGCGTGATTCATCCTTCTGTAATCTAGTTCACCTTTGTCGTCTGAAAAATATCCAGGCTGACGTGAAGACGACAGGTTGTTTTCCAGTTATAAGACGTACGTGTGTGTGCACAAATCCTATCCGACTTTAACTTGAGGGTGCTACGGAAACTGTGTGAAGGTTTCCTCAAAATCATCAAGCTTCGCCCTCACCGTTAGTTCTAACGGACAACGCACATCAACCTCAAAGCTGTCGGACGTTTCCAGTGACGGCTGCTAATAAGAAAACGCTTTGAAAAACAAAATCGTTTTAGAAACAATTTACCTTGTTCCACTCGACTGTCGGTTTCGGCCTCCCGTCCACTTTGCACTCGAAGCGGACTCGACCTCCAGCTTGTATTTCGGAGGGTTTGAGGGTTTGGCTGAAAGAAGGAGCTCGGTCACTCGCCATGTGGGTGGCTGCTTGTCTGGCTGGAAAATGAAAGTAAAACAGGTCTTGAGAGCTTTCGCTACGAAAACTGAAACACGCAGTATGTGGAGCGGACATGATATCAGTTGAGAGTTGAAATTGACTCGGTGGTTGAAAATTATGCGGGTCTTTTTGTAACCAATCTTAGAAAAGTATAGATTTACACATTAAATCTATAGACTGGGGAAGATGAAGGCACTGGTCAAACATGTTTCAAGTAACTAATGCGCGGCTGCATCGTCAAAATGCTATAATGCAACCGACAGGGATATTTTACAGCTAGAGCATGACAAAAATATGGAAAGGCGAAAAAAAGAGATTTATACAGCAGAATAAACAGCTGTTTTCGGCAGCCTGGCACGTAGCACTGTTTGAAACAAATGCAAAGTTACAACCGCTTATGCTATCCGTAGATGATCGGCTGTTCGACTAAACCACGGGGGGCCAAAGTGCGGCCCACAGGCACATTTCACATGGCCCGCGGGAGCCTTCGCGGGCCAAGATCAGATTTCTCCCTCTTTGCAAAAAATATGTACACCCCTCGTTTATACTTCAAACATAAGGACAACAACCCAAAACGAAGTAGATTTCTGAGAAGACGGAAACTGTCTTTACACAATTTTTGAAAAAAAACAGGTTAGTAACAAGAATGCTTAGAGAAAACGCTACACAGCTTTTCACCACCTAGTTTATAGACGTTTCTCTGCTGCCAATTTATGCATTCACGAAGTTTATGAAGGTGTATTAACTCGTTACAAATACAAGTGCTGATTTGAAACGTCGCACACCAGGCCCTTGTTTCCCTTTACCTGCTAGAACAAGTTCCACAGAGCACGACGCTTTACCAGCTGTATTGCTTGCAACGCAACGATACGTCCCAGCGTCCGTGGCCCGAAGCTCCTGTATCTTCAGAACAGTTTCACCAGTGGTCAAATCCTCCAGGTCGTGCCTAGCAGACTGCTGACTTATTTTTAGCGTACCCTGCAAAACAAAAGAACAAACAGACTTAACTCGATGACACCGCTCCAGACAGGCGTTTCGCACGAATCAGAATGAACCATTTTCACTAAAAAAACGCTGTGCCAGTGTTTGCACGCAAATTCGTTTATTTCTTACAATTTTACACCACTGCAGGAGAAATATTCGATGGCTTGCAACGGCAGACCTTGGCCGAAACTGCGGAATCGAAGAGAAACGCTGTTTTTTCCAAAGATCAGTAAACTCAAGCTCACAAAGCTTCTGACAGTGGCCTGAGTTGTAAACACTTTGTTAAAGACACCTGCAAACTTCTCTACGCTGGACTGACAAGGGTCCAGAATCATCGACGGTTTCGATATCACCAGGAAGGTTGGGACTTATCTAGCAGTGACGTATGGCGTTGAAGACGTTCACTGAACCATTAAGCTTTGCGTCGAACATATTTTCAAATACTTCAATAAAGAATGAAGGTTTGTCCTTGGCTTTCACTGACTGTATTTATTCATATTCCACAAATGCCCGACCTTGATTTAAATGCTTTGTCATGGTTGAACAACCACACGTGACCGGTCGGCTGGATAACGCGCCTCAAACAATTTCGAAGGCGTTCACCTCACCTCGGTGAATGCCTTAGCTAAAATCAGTAAACAAAGAATGGAGGAAAAAGAGGCAGCGCAGTAGCATGCAGTTTTACAATGGCAAGGCGTTCACCAGCCTCTGGTGAACGTCCAACTGTGACATAATAACCGGACTTGCTCCTAGGTATTCTAGTTACGCAGTAGTCAGTACCGCGACTACTCCAAATCTCAGTGGTTTTCAGCCTTTGTACCGTGACCCATTATACTGTAGCTAGTAGTAACCCACTATAAAACAACAACCCCCATCTAAAACTCGAATAACGCAAATGTAATACAGCTCTGTGTGCATAAAATAGCTACTCGCGACCCCTCCGATATTGTTCACTACCCCTCTGGGTGTCGTGACCCCGGGTTGAAAACCACTGCCATAGCTTGGAGATCAGGGAAATTGCTATTTTACTTGTTCCAAGTGATGTATAAAGACAGTGCTTCCAAGTGGTATAAACTCCCGAGGTACTAATCCTATGTATAACATCAAACGACGCACTACGTAAAATATTTGCAAATTGTTACTTAATTTTGCGCGTTTCATTATTGTTACGTCACTGCTCGCAACACTTTTGATCTCTTGCAGACTCGTACACACGTGCATCTATTCGGTTTGAGCAGGCGTTTTTAAAATCCTATGATCTTGGTGGTGATGATGGATGTGAACTTCGACGCTCTTGTAATCTCAATACGATGCACCTGGTCGTCGCGACGCCCCATGCGGGAACCTCTGTAGTAAGAGTTCAGGTACTGGCTTACTGCAGAGATTAGGGGACCGTGGGTGAAGTTAAAGCACTGCAGCTCGGCAACAAACATTGAACGTGTGGTTGTGTGCCGCAGCCTACAAAACGCCTGGATCACTGTAGAAGTCATGTTGCAAATTTACTGAACTGTGACTAATTGCCACTGATTTATGATAATCCATGTTTCAACAACATCTTGCGTGTTTCCAGGTTTTAAAAACTTAAGATTCAACAACAATAACTGCTGAAATGTTATATTGCTTAGTTCTGAACTGTTGTATGCGTTCCAACTTGAATTACAGATTTTTGTGATAAATTTTGAAGCCATTTAAATACATTTCTGCACAAAATTTCAAACATAAACATTTTCAGCACGAACTGTGGATGAAAAACTGTCTGTTTTGAATGAAAGGAAACCAAACCCTGGCTTGTTAAAGTGATCAATGTCTTCCATGCTGGGACGAAAACCATTGCACGTTCGTTTTCAATTTCTCGATCTGATGAAACGCATTGGTTCAGAGGGTGTAGCAAAAGAAACAAACTATTGATGGCCATGTATACTGCTTAACATAAAACCTTCAGTATGAACTAAAGATGAATAGTCATACTTAAATTATATGTCTGTAGCTATCCGAAGACATGAAAAATCCCAGAAACACATAGAAGCACACTTTTCATTGAAGTGTTTGGATGCCAAGGAATAGATATTGCAATGCTATGTCAAACTTCGCCAAATGGTTGTTTGGAAATAACAAAAGGTCATAGCGTGACGTCACGAATAGTGTAACCCCAAGTAAAAATGACCACCTTATTGAACCAGCAGTGAACGCCCAATCAGAAAGGTCACAGTACGCCACTGGAATGTGGGGAGTCCACAAATTGGTGTAATATTGAGTGAACGCCTGACCAAGCGCGTATTTATCTTGATTGGTGAACATACGGCTTTGAATAAGCGGAAACCATGAGGCGCGTTTCAAAACCACACAACTCGAATAAACGGCGGTGACGTAGACAGTGACGTTGAGCGTTACTGGGCTCCTGCCGAGAAGCTCTGATCTATGTTTTAATAATAATCAGTAGACATTTTTGCAAACAAATACGGCGAACACGCTGACAGGTAAATTTCGTTCCAAGTCAATTCGATTGATCAACGACCTGAAATATCAGAGCACCATTTAATTAAAATTGCGAAATTTTGAAGCTTATCCAACATCATGAAAAACGGATTATTCACGTGAGACGTGTTGTTTCATTGCAATGTTCGTTGTATGTTCTGCAGTAGACTGCGCGAGCGAGAAATACGTCAGTACTATTTCCTGCTTATTTGCTTGAGACAATTGACGATACCTCTATAGATGGCTGAAATTACTCTTTCAACGTAAGTCTCCTTACGATACACAACAATAGGGTTGGGAACTTTGCCGTTTGCGGCCAATTTTTTTTTTGGTTTGGCCTGGCCTGCAAGTATTTGGTTTGGCCTGGCTTGTTTTGAGTATTTGAAAATTGGCCGAATTTCATGTGGTACCACATTCCGGAATGTAATCCCTCAAAATGTCTCCGTAAGCACTCTCACACACACACACTGCCCTTCCTGACAGTTGAAATTGCCCAGTCTAACAATCCAACCGCAGAGAATGGAAATAGTCAAACGACGCATAATGATCATTATTATGTAATGAATCGATCAAGCTTCTATTCTGCATTTTATTTCCTAACAACACGTTTGGCCTATAGCAGAGGTCGGCAAATAGTGGCCCGCGGGTCAAATGTGGCCGGCCAAAGCGTTTTCAGTGGCCCGCGGAAGGATTCACGAAAATCTTCAAATCTAAAATATTCTCCAACTCAACACACCAAACATTAGTGCTGAGGCTAACTTGGAGACCGAGATTTGTCTCTATTTCCAAGGTTATGGCCCTCCGCTGATCGCGGCCTTCTCAAAGTGGCCCCCGAGCCAAATTAATTGCCCACTCCTGGCCTAGAGCACGAAACTTTGGCCGTTTATGAGAGTTCGCCTGGCCGTTGCGCTGATGTGTCTACCAACTCTGGACAACAATACTTTCAATCTTGTTCTTCACCAAACAGCTCGCAACCACAGCTGCTCGGTGGTGCCCGCAACACAGTCGTTTGCACGTGCGTCACAGGGAAAAATGGTATGATGAAAAGTTCACATTCATTACCGCTGATGTTTGTGACTGACATAAGCGCACAAGCATCGGTCAACAAGACAAGACTGTGTCCAAGTGAGGAACGAATAAAACACAGTTTGTGCCGTCAAACAATACTTCTCCCACCAAAATTTTGTTTTGAGCGGTCAGTGTTACAACATGTAACAGCACCAAGTTTTCTGTTTCTGGCTTTAGTGAGCTATGATCCGACACAAGACAAACTTCATTACATCGCAGCAAAACGGCAACAAATACACGTGTTGTCTCGCCAGAAGGATTATACGCTAAGACCAAAAAGTGGCCCTATCGACGCTAAAAGTGTCGCGTCGCGAATGGATGCGCAACGTTGAAAACCAGTCATGCGTTGAGGAGTCGCAGTTCTGGGTCAAGCTCATCCGCACCCGGCGGCACCCGAGAGACGAACAGCTTGAAACCGCCAGGCGACGGTTCAAGACCGGCAATTGGCATGTCTGAATCAATAAGGCACGAAAATCACTGAAACTAATTCGCGTATAGAACAGTAACGCGCACGGGTTTTTCCCAAAATATCAGAAAACCACTATAAAATTTTCGTTTCCGGCATCTTTGAAAGCAGCCACAAAATTTGAAATAATCACAGAACATCTGCGACGATGTATGGACAAAAGGCTGAATAAAGCTTTTGAATGGCCGGTGGGCACGTATAGTATGATGATCAGTTTCGTAATTCCCAGTAAAAAGCAGTGTTTCCCAACCTTTTTAAACCATGCCCAACGTAATCACCTACAATATCGTCTCCTTGAGACATGATAAATGTGTGACTTTTCCTGCAGACATTTTCAGCGATTGCCAAAAAGGCCATATAAACCCATTCTCAAATTACGCCGCTTAAACATCATGTCGCTCCACCATCGGGCGTGCTCGAAACACTGGGAATCACTTCTTTAAAACATCTTACGCACAGATTTTTCAGGTAATTCTGTTTTAATTAGCAGTGAAACTCCTTGAAGCCAATGCTACGGCGCTGACACCTCGAAGCTCTTCCGTGCGCGTTACGAAGTAAACTTCACAATGCCGGAATCAAGCAATTTGTAATCCGTACATTCTGCTCTTTCTCGAAACGTGGTCCACAGAGGGGGGAAACAAACCACGGGGATCAAACTATTTTATAACAAGATTTCAATTTGCTGATAACACAATATTTTTGTCCAACAGAAAATATTTGTCTAGCAACCAGGAATATTGCTAAATATTATAGCTTTTTATCGAAAAATGACGTGTTTTCCCAAAATTACGTCTGGATACAAACTTATTTTTTGCACATGGTGCACATGACCGCTAGCATTCTTGAGCCAGCAAGTAACGAATAACGCCAAGCATATTATTTTGATATAACTGCTTATAAATTAGGAACCTCATATAAGGTTTCGCCAATTAAATCTTCACCGAAAGCGCTATTCCCATATGCTCTGGAAGAGCAAGCAGCCCTCCTCGGACCCCATCTCTTAACGGTTATTGGGGTTTACTCCCAAAAGCCCAACTTACCTTCTTAGTTCACTAGGAAGTAAAATATTACTACGATCGATAAACGCAAACCGACCATCACAGAAAACACTGATTTGTCCAGGTGAGAGATCCTCAACAGAATTTATTTTGACATTCACTCTTAGAAATATTTGTCTTTCAATTTTGGATTGAATAACCACATTTGATTTCATTCAGCAAAGTTCTGCTAAAACCAGCTTGCCAACGAAAGTGGAACACAATGGTAAGGACACTCAATGGTGGGTCGTCAAATATACTGTAACTACTCGCAACATGTCTATGTCCCAAGTCTTGACTGGTTATGACGTGACTTTCATTCAATTCACACTGTTGCAATCTGGTTCAAAGTCTGCAGAAGATCACCAATGATTAATATTCGACAGTACAAAAATATATTGTGACGTGAAAACTCAGATCTTTATCAAGCTTGCTCGTAAGCTTGCGTGTGCAATGCAGCTTTTGAAAACGATTGGACTTCCTATTTCCAACATTTAGTAAAGGCTGGTGAGAACACAGGCAACCACCATCGCTAAGAAAGATTTCGGGCGGTGCACTGCACAACATCCTTGGCCACAGCAAATGACCAGTGGGAATGGAAGGCAGGCCTTGACACGCAATACAACGCGTTGCCAGCACTTTGCAAATGCCAGGAATTCCCAAAAGCGCTGAAAAATGCCGGACACGCGAATGCATGTACTGCCGCAAGCGAATTTGGACAAAGCGAAAACAAGAACAGTTGCGACGTACTTGCTTTCATGCACTTACGAGAGGAACTTGAAAGGGCTTTTCTGAATCGTCGCCATTGTCTCTGCCACGCACAGTCATCCCTAAATCGGTCTTCCGCCTTGAGGACAAGCGACATGAAGCCTTTCTTACAGTGCAGTTACAAAGGCGAGCCTTATTTAGGCTTAACTGCATAAAGTATTGCGGGACATGTTGCGTGACACCTGTAAACAAGCCATCGCTCCTTGGGCAAAATGGCATTTCACTTTTGAAGGGTTTGTCAAATTAACAAACGGCCTTTCGAGTAGAAAACCTGCTCCGGCCTCAAATCGTGCTTTTCTCCTTTTATCTGTGATGCTTCTCACGTTTTTTTCCTTGCAGGTGTCTTTCTTTGCCCGCTGGCTGCAACAGCGGGCCAGGCGTGGTCGTCCGTCGCCGTCGTATTCAATCGGGAAAAAAACGCTTCACGCGTCTCACTACTCAGCAACGCTTTGTCGTTTCGCTTTTTTGACCTTAGAAGCATTTTACTTACAACCATCTGCATGGACGTCGGAAGGATTTTTTCCAGGGGGGGAGAAATAGGTTTTTCTTTCAGGGGTGGCCAAAAGTACTTTTGCAGGGGGGCCCAACAGTGGTAAAATTTCATTTTAACAACTCGAAACTAGAACAACTTTTTTCTATTATGAATTTGATAGGAAAACAACAAATTCCAAAATCCAGGGGCTTGTCCCCCCTGCCACCCCCTTTCGACGCCCATGACCAACTGTCTACATTTTGTAAGCACGCCAACAAAAGCACCCTACCAAAACGTTTTTGTCAACTAAATATTGCACGAAAGTGTAAAGGTTATCCTTGAAACAGCTAGATCTTGCATTTTAGACCTAGCGACAGCCATCAGAAAAACTATCTTGAAGCGTCAGATGCGATGCGTCCGAGCCTGAAAGCAATTAGAACATTATATTGTTGCGCAACTTCACGCTTGTAGCAGTTGAAAGCAGTAACGCAAGAAATACTGGCGCAAAACCGCTTCACATAGATGCCATTGTCTGCAGTTTAACTTTCCCGAAGAGCGGCTATTTGCAGTCGGCGACCTGTTGCGACATGCCATTCCTTGCTCGGCCAGACTTCAGCAACCGAATCGCTTTGCTGAATCTGCTAAACGAAACCCATTCTACTGCAGCGCTGGCAACGGTTAAGACGAGGGCCGTCTTGCAGAGCAAGTGCCCGCGCCTCGCTTCGTAACCCGTTGCTGTTCTGTGTTTTTGCTGTCACAGTTGCTATGATCAAATGCTCCAGGCGTTAAGCCACAGCAGCCTTTATTACATTGTTACTGCATCTTGCGAAGAAACAAAACACTTCCCTGCGCTAGACTGAGCGTGAAATATGCTACTCGCTTCTCCAGCTCGACACATTCATGCCGGGTTGAAGTTTTAGCTCATCGCCAGTTCTTGAGTAAAAACAACGTTCCAAGGCTCTACCGCAAATTGCTCTGCAAATAAACCTTTTGCTACCTAGCCAAAGTTTTCATCCTCCGCGCACGATTGCCTGCCAAAAGCAAACAATCCAGGCTCGTGCGTCCCTGTGGCTCGCCGTGTGGCGTTTGCTGCCAGCGCGAGATCTGACAAGGACGCCGGAAGCGCCCAGTTCGACTCAGCCTCTGTAACGACGCACAACACATTTCGTGGGCCAAGCTACACATTGACACCAACAACATGTGCACTTTCTTCCGATGGGTTTACACAAAAAAGATTATAGAAAAAATGTGAACGTACGAAATTTTATAAAAAAACTCCATTAATAAGACGCGGAGGAAGAAATGAAGATCTTAGAGAGGAAGCTGAATCTGACAGTCACCAAACCGACTACAGCTTTAGGTTCTAGCACAGGGGTTCTCAACCTTTCTCTGACCATGTACCCCTTCAACATTTCGACAGATGAGCATGTACTATTAAAATTTCTTATGAAAAAAGGGCTGAGTAAAATAACGAAAATCCCTGAGTTTTTAATACAACCTTTAGATCTTTAGAACTATAAATGTAGACTCCGTTTTAATGTCTCAAAGTTAATTTGTCGCAAATGTACAATAAATGCACCCCTTTAGATATCCTAATGTACCCCTGGGGGTACATGTACCCTAGGTTGGGAATCCCTGTTCTAGCATGTTGTAAGTCACCAAACGAACAATCAGACAAACACGTTATTCCCGGCACCACTGAAGTTTTGTTTGCCTGAAACGTCGCGGATGTGGTTAATTTGCATCACGATCGCAATTTAAAACTGGTGCGGCGCCGCTGTTGCATGACATTACTTACCAAGTAGGAGCAACACACGCTGAGAAACTTTGAATTTAAACTGCTCCAGATACTATAAGATGACATATTTTGAAAAAAGCACATTTCGATTTTAGAAAGAAATAGGAAGTGGAACTAAAACATCCAAACCGTTTTGGACTCAGTAGATATTACTATAAATAAAACGCATGTTGGCTACAAAACTATATGCTGTACTGAAAGGCCCTGAATCAGCGAGAATCAAGGCATCGCTAATTGCTTGGGTTCAGCGGTCAATTCCGAATGGCATCCCTGTAGTACATGCGCCCTTTTGGGTAATATTTGAAGGGGAAACACACAACGCCGTTACCGGTGGTCTTGGTCACCGCTTAATTACACACTGGGCGGGTCGGACACCCTTACAAATACCCCACAAGGACACCTAAAAGGATACATAAACTGACTTGAAATATCCTTTCGAGGGCAAGTACCGAAGGAACACATGTAACATCAACATAACCTTAACCGCAGATTCTTCCAGATCCCTTTCGAATGCTTCCCACTCCTGACAGTTCTCCACACCACAGGGATCAGACACCTTTCTAATCTTTCTTACTTTCGTTTCCCATCAAAAGCGCGTCATGCTCGCTTGCAAGCAGGTCCATTTCACCAATGGGCGTGTACGGTGTCGGCATCGGCAAGTAAAGCAACGAACGCACCGTAGCCCTTCGGCAAATCTACGCGGCGATCTGATTTGACAAACACGCAACAAAGCATATCTTCAGCTGACAAAATGCAATTCTGCACTCAAGTCGCAAGTAGCCCGAAAGGCATGAATCTTGTCTGGCAGCAGCCGCGGTTAGCGTTGAACGCCGCAGGCTGAATGATTATATTTGTGCGCTTTCGGTGTCCAACCTGACGTGATGATTTTGCTTGTGTCTTGCCGTGAACCTCCTGCTGATAAACTGCTAGCACAAAGCTATATCGGAGAAACGCCCAACTACGGCTAATGAAAATCGTGGCTGATGCTGCTTGCAGTTGGATACCGGCTTGAATCTCTTCAGTAGCAAAGAGCAACATAACAATGCTATACATTGTAGCGACAAATGCAGTGGCTGCTTAAAAAATCAAGCGCTAGTCGCACAGATACTCCCTGTCTTATGCAGTATCTCTTACATTAATGACGCTAACTCATTGTTTTGTGTCATCTCATTTCAGTCTACTTCAGCCACAGTCAGTTCCAAGTGTTGCAAAACGTTATTGAACCTTACAGGTCTTCTTCACGACGAATTTCGTGATGAAACAACAACTGAAAATAACTTTCAAAGTTAAAGATTTTTTAACATCTTCTGCAGCGTTTTGTCTTGCATCTTGCAGCTGTGACTCAGCTTCATCGAGTGACGAGTGCCCTGTCAGGCACCATCAGCGGTAAATGCAAGTTAGTGCGAAGCGCGAACTTCCTATGCGGTGTCGCATTTCTCTAAACATTCCCTTTCCCAGCAGTCCACCTCGGCAACTTGACACATGGGAGCAGTTGATGCTTCCTTTCGTCTCTTTAACGTTGACAGCAAGTTAGCGCCTCGTGCCGCAACCGCTGCGATTTCCGGGCATGGTCAAATGTGCAGTTTCATGTGAGAGTCTCACTTTCACTTCACAACGCTGCGTAGCATCTGCTTCGAACAAACCTGCCTACACCACTTTCACCTTCCCTAATTTCATTAATGGTCCTTATTTGCAACCCTTCTTCCATCAATGTTTTCGGTAATGGGTTGCTGACGAGCTACCCCAGCTATCGTACGTGAATCTGTGATGACTTCCTGCCCCACTGATTTGCCGACTGATTCTTTGAACTTCGATCTTTTCTTTAGGTTGGTAAACTAGCATTTTTAGTTTGCATTTCAGTTTCACCTGTTGAAAACAGGCCTGCCACACCTGGTTTCTTTTCGGTCATAGACCGAAACCTTGAAATGACCGAAAAAAATTTGATCATTTCGGTCAGAATTTTTGAAAATATAGGTTGAAAAACATTGTTATGGTGAATTTAAATACAACTGTGAGACAAATGACCGAAATGTTTCAGTGACCAAAATGTCTCAGCAAGAAATGGCCAAAATGTTTCAGCGAAAAAAAAGCAGGCCGCGACACTGTATGATTCAAAGTCTTGAGGCTGCTCACTTAGCAGGCGAAGTGCGCTCTGTGAATACCATTCATAGGCACTAATTCAATGCTATGGAAGGAATCCTTTCGGTAAATACAGTGTGTCACGATATGCAATCTCCGTAAACGTAAAATACTTTTATGCAGCTTTCCTCCAACTGTCATCATGCTGTGATCGGTTTTATGGCTGAGGTGATCACTGATGCCATGAGTACTCGTGCTATCTGACCTTGAGGCATCAACTAGCTGCTGTTAAAAAATGCTTGCAATGCTGTATTCAGACAATGCTACAAACAGCGTCTGCAGCAAGTTCTATCTTGTCCGCGGCCAGCTGGACTGAGGTTTATGTTGGTGTGTTAATAGAGAGATGACCTGAAAAAGACTTGACATGTTTCCACACTGTAATCGACGCAACCACGAAAACGAAAATGAGCCAAAGAGGCGACTTGCCCGCATGGATCAACACCAACACGGTACGCGCAGTTCACTGTTCATCCGAGCGGATCTTCAGGAGCGAAAACACCAGCACGTTGTCCGTGTTTTCATGTGCGATATAATCAAAAAGAAGAGCTTCGTCATAAGGTCTGGCGAAGAGTTTAGCCATGGTCAAGTTTGCATTGCCATTGCTTGCTGCGTAGGCAGCACCTGCAGCCGCAACCAGCTGATATTTTCGGGGAGGGGAAATGACTGCAAGTTGTTCTTTTACCTTGTAACTGAACACTTTCAGGGGGTAATTGCCCGGTTGCGGATCGGAATCACACTCTTTCATCATTGCCAATTGCGCGCTCGTAGGTTTTCGTTACGGAAAGTTGGAGGAATAATTTTTTTCAGGGTGGTAACACTTTGTTGCAAGGTAGACTTGCAGGTGACAGTCGTAATGCGATCAAAAAGAAAATGGAATTAAGCGGCAGATGAAAGCAGCCCACCTCAAGTGAAAGCCATTTTTTTGGGTTTGGAAACCTTGGGCTGAACTTTCTAAGCTAAGTTGAATGCTTGATTTTGATTCCTTTTTTAACTGGGTGCAGCACCTGTACGTGCAATACAATGCCCAATCTAGGTTCAATCGGCAAAGCACAAGCACTCCACCAATGTCCGAACCGGCAACCTGTCATCCACGGGCGGACAAATACGCTCCGCGTTATTTCCGCATGTCACATAATCACTTGCTTGGTTGTTGGACTCATTTTCAACTCAGTTCGGGCAAGTTTATCTTCAACAATTACCATAAAACACAAAAGTGAATAGTTCAGAAGTTGGGAGCGTTTTTTGGCTTTCGTTGAAATTTCGACACATTCAGCCCAGTGGCGTGCAGAGGTCTGGCGATGCCCGGGGCGACTGCTTGATTGGATGCCACCTTACAAAATTCTGGTATTGAGCAGTGGCGTATGGTGGTTATTGTTAGTGGATATACCCTATTTGTGACGTCATATTTAAGTTTGTTACCAACGTTTTGGCGAAGTTTGTTGACACAACATGCAGATTTAGCGACGCAGGAGAAGCGGTTGGGCAGGGGGAGCAGTAAAGCAGTTCAGGGCAATGGAAACTTGTAAAAAACAAAAAAATCGTTACCTATTATTTTTGTTTCTGTTCATCAATGATATTGACCTCAAAAATAATAACAGAAGTTACAGAAAATCATTCTGAATTTTCTGGATGCTGGAAAAGCTGCAATGACCATGTTTCAAGTCGATCTTGATAATTCACGAAATTACCTATGATGCTGTTATGAAAAGCAGTGGTGTTGGAGGTAA
>Ga0210059_1002389_pt1 | contig 29336 bp, 16 predicted proteins | sample Ectturendosymbi2_FD_188042 | JGI IMG/M metagenome (GOLD analysis project Ga0210059, IMG submission 188042) | Ecteinascidia turbinata endosymbiont from Florida, USA - Sample 2 (SPAdes) (version 2) | ecosystem: Host-associated > Tunicates > Ascidians > Unclassified | place: Key West, Florida...
TGGTGTGGAGCAGCAGAAATATCATAGACTGCTTTTGACCGTGAGGTATTTCGAGTCCTCCTAGGGCTGCTGTTCCCGCGACCCTACCCAGAGGAAAAGCGAGTTTGAAAATGAATGAATGTGGTAACTTTTCAACGGCCAATTGTCAGTTTTTCCACAGAAATTTATGACGATGGGAACATTTTCTTTTAAGTTTTATTTTTTATGTCTTGTGCTATCCAAATGTTTTACAATTTGAATCATTTCTTTTCACAAAGCCAGTAACAACAAAAAATACAACACGGTCTCGAGTTCGGACATGTGTGCAGAAAAACTTTACGTGAAAAATCATCAAATGTTTTGAGCAACAAAAGATATTGTGCTGCAGAAACGCTCCTTGATATAACATAATGATCAACATCATTTATCTCAAAGACATCTTGCATAACCCTTGAGGCAATCTCTAATAAAACATTACGTTCTATATAAAAACTGCACCTTTTCTCGCTCCTCATGTAACTGGAGATTCAATAATCTTGATTCCTTGAATGCTTCATTTATAGCATCATTCACCATCACCCGACTCTGCACATGGAATGACTCAAGACTTTTCAACAGATCATCTCGCTTTCTCCAGTAAAGAGCATCAGCCCGATCAAAAGCAAATGCGGCGCAGGCACCTGATTTGCTCACACCATCAACCTCGCGCTTCATCAATCCTTGATCCGAATGAGCAACTGAAAAGGAATGGAAGCTCGTTGCATGATTTGCATGCCAAAAGTTTAAAAATAATATTGGAAAAAATCGAGTTTTGTTTGAATTTGTCAAAAAATTATTGAAGGGAAATTTCCGTATTCAGTGTATAAGATGAAAGTGAATCTGCATTTAGCGGATGTTCTATCCATGTTGTAATTTTTATTTATATTTTCTAAAATCCAATGTCACAATGGGCCGTAGCACAGGTTTAAAAAATAATTACACTGTTACAACCTGCCAGCGCCTTTTCTTAAAACTCTGTAATACCGCGTAGGCATGATGTGGGTGTGATAAACAATTACAAAATCTAAAATTCAAGTTGACATCCGTGGTTGAAGTGCGCTAAAATATAATCAAGCTTAGAGAACGTTACCTGTCGATTCCAAGCGAATTTGGTTGCAACTACCCGCATAAACTGCGCGGTCACCTGAACTGGTTAGTTGTGAGGCATTGCTACTTTGAAGAAATTGTTCTGGTTTGCAATAAACATAAGGTTGATTGTGGTTCAAAACAAACCTTTGCCAAGTTATAAAAGATTACACATGTCATTTGTTTAATGCATGTTTCATTAATCTCTTTGTTTTATTAAAAGCCGGCTAGTTGTTTATACTGGACAACTCTAATTAAAACAGGCTTAGTAAAATTTTTGGTAGGCCTACTTACCCATGTCGTTAAAAGATCGATTCCAGCAATATATGTTGAAACGATTGAAATCGCACTACCACTGTTCTCTCCGTTAAAATAAATTTCCTTTGCAAAATCACGAAATAAGCAGCCGATAATACTCTTGCTCTCACCCTCACCACCACTTTACATCATCTGCAAGTATTGCTGTACTGCAGGTATCTATGCAGCTGCTAACTAGAGCGTGTATTGCGTCACAAGTCTATCTATTACGTAAAATGGTGCAGCAAGTACAAGTTCTGAGGCAGAACAAAATTATCACGCAAACAGAAACATCAAGCTGTCTCGAAAGACTAAGACGTAAATTTCGAAAACGTAAATTTACTGGAATCAGAATTATAGCAAACGTAAATTTTTATAAATTTTTACAAAATCTAATATATTGAATTACTAGGCTAGTTACTTACAGTGCAAACAACAAAAGTAGGCTACATCTGACCAGTGTTTTATTTGGGTGTCAAAATGACACCCTAAAAATTTGCAATGACACCCTAAATTCTGAAAGCCAGATATGGTTTTGCTTTGCATTGGAGTAAAACGATTTGAGAAAAGCATGTTTTCCTGCACATGGCTATTGCAACAGGCGGCTGCAATGTTATAGGCCGACACAATTTTCAAGCGCAGAAGTTGGAAGCAAAAATTCTAAGTTTGGTATCTGTGTATAGTCATGCGCACTACCTCAGCCTCTTACTATACTGCTGCAGATTCGTACAGTATGGGATACGAAACTGCGAAAGCACTTTAATGCAATTGTGGTAGTGTTCTACTGTGAAACCGTTTCGATCGGCTTGCCTGGCAATGCATCAGGCTACAATGAAGACAAAAGGTCGGCAGTTGCAGCGCGCATGCAAAACAAGGTGGTTGTCGAGTGAGGCAACTGTGAGAGCTGAGTGAGATTTTGGCTTTTTGGGCAGCACTGGAGTAGCTGTCAGGAAATAAAAATGATGCAAAGTGCGTTGTTTCACTGCGACTCATAAAAACAAAAAAATTCATCATGGTGCGTTTGTTTTGTCAACATTGGCACTTCACCTGACAGAATTGAGCAAAGTTTTTCAGGCGGGATATATTGAGTTTGCAGTTTGCACAGGTAAAAGCTTCCGTAGAACTGTGCATCAATAAGCTCTATGGCGCCGCTTAAAGAGCGTAAAGCTAATTGCGAAAAGTTTGGTAGTGAATTAGGGGAACTTGGAAAGCTGGATGATTTGGCTAACTCGTATGTGTCAAGTGGCATGGCGTGTTGAAAGGGTGACGAAAGATTAGCAACTTGATGGTACCCATGCACAAAAGGGAGACAGGAGTGAATGAACCAACTACCGCGGCCGGCATCTTTTTGCTAAGCCTCCCAAGCATGAGCGTCGGAAGGCGTGGGCCTTGGCCCCCTGGATTTTGAAATTTTCAGCAAAAAAAGGTTATTTTCTTAGTTTTGAATGGGAAAAATCAAATTTCACCTCTTTTGGCCCCCCCTGGAAAAATTTAGGAAAATTCCGCGAGTGCCCCCCCCCACTGGAAAAATCCTTCCGACCAGAGCCGTGTGAAAGGCTGTTGGCCCCCCCCAAAAAAATTTAGATGGGGCCCTTTAATATCAGCAAGCATTGAGGCAGATACGAGCCAGTTGCGAATTAGCCCCTTGGGCAGCGCTATTTCAAAACCTAACCAAGCTAAACTAATAATGTACAACTTACGAGAAAATAATTTGTCAATGCAAAATAAGTGAAAACTAACTTTATCACTTGTTAGTTGTTATCATCAATAAAGCGAAACAAATATCTCTTCTTGTGATGTGACAGGAAATTATTTATGATGTAATTTACCTGTTTTATGTAGTTGCCGTACTTGCATCAACTATAGTGTACGACAGGGTTGTGTAACTTGCGGCCCGCGGGCCGAATGCAATACAACAAAGTGGATTTTTATGCCGGTCACTAATACTAGACAGCCTGTGTGAAACGAAGGCGCGGCCCGCGGTCTAATCTGTTTAACTGCGTTTCGCCCTTCAGTAATAAAGGTTGCACACCCCTGGTATACGACAATATGTGAAACCGGCAGTCTCATTAATGCTTGTGATTTGCATCCCGACGATCACAGAGCACCTGGTGGTCGCTGTACAGCTTCATCATTTTAATAGCCAGCCTCAATGTAATCAACTTGGTGCTTTCACCAAAAGCTGATAGGTGGAAGCAGTGCGTAGAACTAACTACTTCCCAACACTCCCTCTGCCTTCACTTCTAACAAGAACGAATTTATTGGAATCTGACACCATCCATCTTCATATGACATATAGCAAGTGAGATTAAATCTGAAGAGGCTTTTTAAGATCGAGCAACCGAGCGTTAAACTTATCAAGATTATCTCCGTTTTTTTCTGGTCGAAACTTTAAATTAGACTGTCTTAACATAGTCTGCACATACATATACATAATAAACTGACACAACAGCCTTCCTTCGTTTCAACTTTACATTACCTGTCTTTAAGCAGCTTTCACGAAAACGTTTTTAACGTTGAACTAGAAACCTAGTCTCTCTATCTGTGCGCATCTACAAAGCAATTGCACAACATTCCACTGCACATTCATTATGACGCAAATTTCCACGAGATTTTCAACGCACAAGGGCGAAGCCATCGAAGTTAAGTGGTGAAGGTCAAGTCTTTAGTTCTGACGTAACCACAACTTTACAAAATACTGCTATAGTGTCCGAACGTCCGTAATTCTTTTTCGAAATCAACGAATCATGATATTACATCCTTAATCTACCGGCTCTGCATTGAGGGTAAAAACCAGAAAAGTAAAAGTCAAGGGTAGAGAGACGGCTCTAACTTACTAATACGATAAATATTGTGGGGCCCCTGCGAATGGTCGGGGCCCCCCCGTTCAGAAGATTGTGTCCGTGTCGACGGGGTTAACTCACAATCGTTCAGTGTTGGTGTTGGACTCCAAAAACGGTGTGTGCTGTCACCACTCCTCTTCATAGCCTATATCAGGATTCTCCACACTACGGCCCGGGGGTCAAATCCGACCTGCGAAGCCATTTCACCCGGCCGCAAAACACATTTTGCCAAGAATGAAGAAATAACACCTATACGAAAAATGTGTTGATTTGGTAGAATGTAAAATGAGCAAAGGGAGGAATGCATCAAAAAAGGTTGGGAACCACTGAGCTAGACCAAGTTTGCAAGTCACAAAGAAGACTGCAAGCCAGCGCTTCTCAACCATAGTTGGTTTTAAACCTGTTTAAGATATTTTTTCAAAATGGGTCCCTGCACCTATATAGGGTCCCGCGCAAGTCCCGACAGAATTAACGTTTGAAGCTTTTTATATATTCTAAGACAGTGGTTCCCAACCTTTTTCATCTCGCGACCCCATTTGAAAATATGACATAAGCTCGCGACCCCATTCAAAAAAATGACATAGTCGCTCAGCCCCAGCCAGCAACTGCAACATTAAGGTGTTCAAATAACAACCGACAAGATGAAAAAGCACATCATTTTACATGGTAGCCTACATCCACTGTATTTACATTCATATGCATAATTAACAGCACCCATGCTAATCAGTAGGACGACTGTGCTTGCAGCCGTGCAACTAGTCTTGAAATTCGTGGAGACGTATTGGTGATGGCTAAGCTCATGTGATTCTAAATGTCCGGTTTATTCTTTGACTTCTGTTTTACTCTTATGTGAACAGGGGTTGAAAATCCACCCTCACAGACAGGGGTGGATATTAGAATTTCGGGATCCGAGGCAAACTCTTAGAAAAGTGCCCTAAAACAGTTGTTGAGGAGCCCCCTTTGGCACGTTTGCAAATAATTGTTGCTTTATTTTAAAAAGCATATGACTTGCTTCAGATCTTATTAAAATGTGGCTTTAGAGTGGTTAATACGTTTTTCAACAGGAACGTGCAAAAGCCTGTTTTTTGCTGAGACCTTTTGGGCGTCTTTCTTGCAATAGTATTAAAACTTATTGAAATAGTATTCACTAACCTGATATTTTGGACATTATGACCGAATTGACTTAATTTGTTTGGTCATTTTAAACACGATTGGCCCGGCCAAACACGATTTTCATACTTCCGTGTCATTAACGCTTTTGTGTCACAGGCAGCAACAAACGCAATGATCGTGGGGTAGCAGTTGCTTCATTTTGCAGTAAATTCAGCACAATTGTTTTAACATAGCAGAGCAGAAAAAATCTAAAAAATGTGGCTACTACTGTTATCTTCGTTTCAAATTTTAAAAGGTTTTGCGTCCCTGTGTTTTTTTGTGGGAAACTAAATGCATCTATTAGTATCTAAGGCTGCCTGGACTGCTACCGAATCTTATAGTTTATTCTCAAGAAAGTGAGTGTTTGCTACCATCACGTTATCCAAACCGTCAAGACATCTGATGCCTTAATTTGAAAGCTGTATCCAATGGTTCAGCGATGTCGATGTGCATCTTCATTTTACTTGTTATCCGCTCGCTTCAAATATCTTAATACTTCTCACAACGTACAGTCTTCATCTTTCAGTGTTTGTTCTTTTTCAATTTGTCTTGTGTGTAAGTACTGCCCTGTAACGCTTCCTCTGTGCTTTATAGAGAGCAAACGTTTTCACACTGCTTGTGTACTAATTCTTAACCATCGTAAGTCGATAGAAACACACACGCATCAAAAATAAAAACATCTCAAGAGAAATATTGTGTTGAGTTGCAAAAGGCTGTATGCTTTGCTTTTTCGGGCGAGGGTGATGCATATTTTTAAATTTTTTATGACGCAGATTATCCTTTCAAGTTTATAGAGTCCCGAATTTTAATTAGTGCGTCAGAGACATACGTCTCAGACATTTCTTAAAGTTCAGGTTCCCCATTTCGGACAGAAAAAAGATTCTGATTCACTTGTGAGCTGACCAACGAGAATTCGTAAGGATCACGCTTTCGCCGGCTTGTTTGTTCCTTCTAAATAAAATTGCGTGGGAAAGCTATCAATACAAGAAACTATGTCAAAAGTATTCTTACCCCATTTCAGAATTCAGGTTGATCACCTGCTGGACATTAAAATAGGTGTGTATGCGGGTTCACTGAAGTGTCAGTGACGTAACTGGTATCCAACGCTGTACAACATTCTCAAATATTGTGATTAAATTTACTGCTGATGGCATTCGCACACCTGCAAACAACTGCATGCTCATTAGTAGCTGCTTTCTCTCATGTACTTCCACCAAAATACGTTTACACCGTTTCGATATCTCAAAAAATTCCAACGGTAAGTAAAATCTCGCCTAACTAGCACCATCAAAGTTCACTAAAACCTTGCTTTACGAGTATCTCGTTATTCAAATAAAATAGTTGCAGTCTCCCAAAACGTTTTTGCGGTCAGCAAATCCAAATATTAAATAACCGTTTGTTTATCAGCGGTTATAATTATATTAATGCGGTTGGTTTTGGTGAAATTGCTGTTTTTCGTTGGCAGCAATCTTCACTGAATGCATTCCACTGCTTCGTTTCCACATAAGGACTGTTTCGATTAGTTACAAGACAGAATAATAAGTCATGTCTCCTGTCTGGTCTTGTTATATCTTTTACGTTGAATCATTTGAACAAACCTTGTTTGAAATAAACTTTCCAATACTCTGACTCAAAACAAATCAAATGAACAAGATATGAACTTTCAGCATTTTTTTGCGAAATGTGCCACCAAGTCTTTTGTAACGATATATTTAACCCTTTCCTCCCAAGGAAAGTAACTTCACCCACGACCTAAACATTAGCAAAGATTTTATTTTCCACCGATAGACGGTTATGAATAAGAAGCGCCAAAGATTGTTTTCGCAAAAGCAGGTTTTTCTGATCCTCTGCGGTTTCGACTGAAGTTTGACGTAAAGAAGGTGTTATAGAATACATGCAGTGCAAGTGGTTGGTGGAAATACGTTGGCAGATTCGATAAACTTCAAGTGACGGAAGAAACACCAGCAAAGTGCATCGTGGACGAAAAGACAGTTTTGTCGGTGCAAGCAGCAATTGTTTTTTCTCACCGCGTATCGATTCACAACTTCCTTGCGGTTTATGCGTTCGCAACGAAAGCAGAAGGTTGTGCAGATAGGATGAGACTCATCACAAGGTATACGAATTTATGATTCATTTTTCCGTAGCATCGAAAGGAACGTTGAAAAAAATTTCAAAAAATAAATGCTGCCAAAACATGCGAATGAGTTCACGAATGACTTTCCGATTTTACCTCTAAACGACGGCATGCTAACAAGTGACGCATTGTACAAAAATACAGCATTAATCTCTCGATTGCCTTCGACGAAATGATTAACTACTATTTGTGACAAAAAACGATCACAATTGCACTGAAGCTGGAGACGCTTGTAACAGATTTGACATTGCGACAACATACACGAAACTATCATTTGCACTCAGCTATTACGAAGTACAACCACGGAAATAGACTAATGTGGCTTTGCGACACATTTGAGTACAGGTTGTACCACATCGAGCTTCTTGTTAGAAAACAATATACAGAAGATCATGTGTGTTGAGCAATAACGATGCAACATGGGGAGGCTGTTGGTGAATGATGTTCCGGTACTGGCTAGAAGAATACCCTACACTATACCGCGTGCTGGGAAATTTCCACCATCTTACTGTTTCTTTCACGAGACATTTGCTGCTTAATGCAAAAACACACACAGCTTGCAACTACTACCTCCCCCAGGTGACGCAGTATTTGCTCCAGCGGAAATAAACTTCTCTGGATGCAACAGGCACTTTTATAGAATGATCTTTGTAGAATCATTTATAGAATGGTCTTTGACGCTATTAAAAATAATTCTCTAAAAACGGCCTTTTCGGAAAAACTTGCGATATTGTTTTTTAATTTTTTTTGGAACGCAATATGATAAAACTTCACAAGTAAACGAGCATAAAACCCAATGCCGTTTCGAAAAGATCAAATAACAGGCTCCTCTCGGGTGGCAGCACCATATGATGGGACGCAGTCAAGGGTGTGCTCCGATTTATGCGGTAGCCTGCACTTTTTTGAAAGTTCAGAAAAACGGCGTATGCTGATATTTATATTGGGAATCACTCAAAAAAAACTTTTAGAGAAACCTTTTTTGAATAAATTGCACACTTTTCCTAAATCAGCCAGCTCAAGCCACATTACAACTACACAACTTCCCAACGTTTGACGACTACATCTCTTGACTACACAACGCGAATAGTATTTAACAGTTCTTCCACTCAGCGTTCAAGTTTTGTCAAGATCCGGTTTGCAAAGGAACAACGCAACCCCATGAAAAAATCTCGTATTTCCAAACAAAATACAAAACCTTAGTACAATCCAGGTTTCAAAATGCTCATTCATCATTGCAGCTTTTGTTTTAGGCTGCGATGATGAGATGAGCGTTGCGCAATCTTTTGTATGAAAGTATGAACGGAAGTGGGAAAAGTCACTTTCGCAAAACAAGACACTGTTATTAGTACAAGCGATTTGATGCGTTGCAGATTAATAGTAATACTTGCGTCACGAGTGGTGTACTGAAACTTATTCACTAACACAGCAAAGAATCTCTTACGGTTTTAAACAGCAGGCAATAATCCAACAGTGGCGACAACATTTTGCTCAGGCAGTGATTTTTCGATAAAGGTCAATAAAAGCTTGCAACATATTCATCCATTGCATTGAGGCGCTACTGCTGTACGTCCAATATATCATATGAAACTTTGAGATAACATAACATGGAAGCTGTGGAATTAACAAATAACGCAAAAATCTGAACTGTGTGCCAGAAACTCAACTGGAAAGCTAAAAACGCATTGATTCACCAGACGTAGTACGTTGAACAATTCTTTTAACATCTTTAAAATACAGACTTCAATTTCAGTAACATCATCAAAAACAAGAGTACCTGCGATGGGGCGAGCACATGCAGGGATGTCGGAACACGGGGGTTTACCCCCTGCGTTGTTGCAGTGGGGATATCGGGGGCAAAAGTTATTTTAAGACAAGGAAGATGGTAATCATATTTATCATATGCTCATCCATCTCAAGCAAACTAATTGCAAAGAGTCACGCAACTCCAAGAATGTTCAGTTGTCATTGGAGAAATAGTTCAAAACATGCAAAAGTAAATATTTTTCCAACATAGAGCCTAAACGTTTGTAGGTTGAATCCTTTCAAAGTGGACAATTGTTTTACAGTTAAGGCCAATCTGCACTGAGGACGTGCCAGGAGTAAACCCTTTGTTTGTTTTGTTGCGTCGGTAATTCTGCGCTCGTGCACGGCTCGGCACGGCAACTCCTGGCAGCAATAAAACAAACAACGAATCGTGCGCGGCTACTCCTGGCAACTGCTCAGTGCAGATTGGCCTTTAGAACTGTTACATAACAACGCAAAACGTTTTGAAACGCAACAATCTTCATTGTCACAAAAAACAGCGAACCACTTGCTCATTGCTGTTGTTGCCAAGCGCGAAAACTAAGAGAATATTCTTGGGTCAAAATCGGACGAATTTTTACGATGTTGATAAGCTGTTGCTGCGTCAGGTGTGACGTCATATCACACAGCGCCAATAGGAAGTCATCTAGTAATAATGGGCGCAGTGCAACACAAGAAATAAAGAGTGAACCTTGTCGAGCGAGGAACTGTTATTGTTTCTGCTGCTGCAATCTCCCATGTCCTGTATTCTGGGTTCGCGTCTCCAAAAGAGACCTTAACACTGCCCATGTCGTAAAAACTTTCGCAGATCTGACACGATGTTAGACAAATAAGGAGATGCTGGTCCCCCAATACACAGAAATCGGCATTTCTAACTTTATGAAGGAAGGCTTGACTTATCATGGCAAGCAATGGCGTCGTATCAATAGAAACTTGGGAAGGCCGCCATACCACGACTTTTCAAACTTGGATGTCCACAAACATAGCCGTGCGAAACTGGATAGTCAGGGACAGCGTGGTCCAAATACAGGACAGAATATTTAAGGCCCGCGAACTTTCTCAGTATTGATTGTTGTGTGTGTGTTACAGTAGGCAATTTTAATTAGAACAATTAACATCTGTTAATAATAATGTCCAATACGGCGATACTCTAGAGAGCTTCTAAAAGTAGTCAGCAAATATAGGTCTCCCAAACTGAAAGATTTCGCACTAACAATGCACTCGACGTTTGGAAGCACATACGTGTGTGACAGTACGTACCATGAAACAAGTCAAATCTAAAAACAGAAATCGAATGTCAGACGAAACACCAGACCATACTCTCCGACTTGCTACCACTAGCATATTGGTATTGTTAAAGGAACGATAGTGTCAGAGAAGCTTCAATCACAAGCGTTGAACTGATAGAGATTTGCAATAAATTCTTCATCGCCATTGTGTAATCATTTTCAACGACACACTGACTTTACTGACCTGTTTTCACTTTTCAATTTTAAATCTTGTGAATCTATTGTTTTATACATCATTTTGTGGGAAGTAGCCCGCGAGTTGTCACGTTTTTGTAAAATGGCCCGTAGGTCAATAGTATTTGGACCACGCTGGTCTGGGAGAAGGGGTTTGGTAATTTCGATGAATCTAAACATTGATGAAATTTGTTGTGCCCTTCATTGATTTTTGTGGGAAAAATGGGCGAAGTCTTAACTCACATTTCGCTGATATACCTGCCTCAACTCGAAACTTTTTGCTCGCTTAACACCTGATACTTTACCGGGTGTTACTGTCGCAATCACTGACCGGTGCGGCGCGGACACAATAACGCACCGAACCACTACAAGCCAGAAAACCTCTTCGCGTCGGTCCCAATCATTGTGAAAGTATCAGATGCTGCGACCTTTAAACTGCTCATTCTTGTCTACAATGCCATGAAAATGGGTTGTGTTCGTGTCTAGCAACGCGCAAACAGTTTGAGCAAGATTGGCAATAACTGTGATGCGATAAACATGTTTGAAAAACTGGTATAAACAGCAACCAGGGAATCCAATTGCAATTCCATGACTATAACAACTGAGCACTACAAACACCATCGTTGCGAAAACCAGTCTTTTGATGCCCTAAATCTTTCGCATCCCCCGCTTGCCCTTCCGCTATTCCGGCGTCCCTGAACGCTAAGCATATGTTAGTAATACAACAAATGGTTACATAATAGCAGAAAAGTGCATTGCTGTTGTGAAAGGTTTACTCCCTGTTAGTTGCCTCTGGTGGCGGGTGGTAAGGAGTTGTATATTCTTTGAAATCAAGCGCTCCATCACGGTTAGCATCTTGGAACTTCAGTATATCATCAACGATGCCAATAAGTTCGTCATCAGGGAATTTCTTCCGAGGCTCCTGCCCAGTGTGTCTCCCCTCATGGTGCAAAATCGATGCCACTATTTCGCTTCCATCTACGAAAACACACGTTTCATCGATTGCTATTCATCTATAAAATGATGAAGAACAGATTAACTCTTCAATTCCCCAGAGATGGAAAGAACACACTTTCTCGCTGACTACCTGAACATAATAGATTTATTGTTAGGAAGCGTACACCAGTGTTTGTTATTTGCCAGTAAAATCCGAGTCCAATCAAATTTAATGACGCAATTCCAGTCATCACCGTCGGACACAGTCCAAGTACCGGAAAACTGGTTGCAAAACTTTTGTGATCCACAGGTAAGGCCACATGGCAATGGATGGTTGGAACCTAGTTACGTGCATGTGAGGAACCCACCCCTGGCGAATAAATCGGTAGGTTCCCAGCGGAAAGGAATTAGTGAATCATAAATATGCTAAGCCAACAGTGGCATCTAATGCCTGAATCGGTAACGTATTGTAAGGACGTATGCATGGGGGAAGTCCCGGCCGGCAATTATTCGCACCTCCAGGAAAGGAAATGCATATAAAACTTACAACCGCAAACTCAAGACACATGAAACTACGTTTTCCAAACAGGTGCACTTCGATGTTTCATGTTACTGCCATTTTTTAGTGTGGTTACGTTCATAATTCTGATGTGTTTAAGGAGGTATTTTAACTCAAGAATAGTCTAGTAAACGCGATATCTTTCTCGGAAGCTCCAGCATTACAATTAACGCAGAAAAACAGTCAGCGACAAAAACAGTTTTTTTCCGTGGTGCGTTTACGCATTACCTGGATTTTCGCCTGTTTATTCTTTGCCTGTTCACCCTTGGGCCTTATTCATAACAGATTTGTAAGGCTAAGTATCAGAAAAATGGCACCCGGAAGCAGCTGTTGATCATAATATTCTGTAAATACCAAGTGCTGCAATGTTTTCCCATGATAAAGTAGAATGCATGAGAGTGTTGGTTCGGTAGGTGCTGTAGGGAAGTATAACACAGCTTCGTTTATCCAAGAATGGCTATAATCAGGCAAAGTTGAGTTGTTTGGTGTGGCCAGCAAAGTAATCCTAGTTCTTGCTATAAAGCAAAGAAGAACTTTGGAGCATTGCTGACAATGTCGTACAATCAACGTGAGTGACAGCAATGGTGTGTAGGTGACACATTTGATAAAATTTCAGAAATATTTTCTAAACGCGCGCGTAACGACATATGAAAATTTAGAATAATTGACATGTAGAAAAATTAAAGATCGTATAGAAGGGTATGAAGCAGAAAGGACCAAAATTTTGTTCGCCTTGTCCCGTTAAGAAAACCAAAACAATTGCACAACACGAGAAGTTTGTGTTCGTGCCCGCAGCGTTAAGTGAAAACCGTTCGCCGTGCGGGTTGGACTCCTGCAAGAGCGCGTCTTGTAACTACTCTTCATTGTCCATACGAATGGGATAGATAGACAGTCATAGCCGGGTCGACAAGGGTGTCACTGTTGGAAGGTGCAGAATCTACCCTTTGCTTTTTATGAATGATTTCGTCCTGTTAGCATTTTTTGAACAGCGTCTTCAACATGCACTTTATTGTGCAACCAAGCTGGAAAGAAAATCATCACTAAAAAGACCAACGTATTATGTCTCTCCAGAAACCTAAGGCAATGTATACTGCAAGTAAGCAGCAATACACTGCAGCAGGTGGAGAAGTTCAAGTACTTCAGGGTGGTATTTACGAGTGAGGGAAGCAGGAACAGAAGATTGATACATGGATTGGTAAAGCAAACGCAGTTCTGCGTGAGTTTTATCGCTCTATGGTGACAAAACGGGAGCTTTCAAACACCGCAAAGTCGCCAGTTTTAAAACCAGTCTTTGTTCCGAACCACACCTGTGGTCATGAATGTTGAGTAATGTCTGAAAGCGATATCTTAGGTACAAGCGGCGGAGATGGGATATTTGTGTAGTAGAGTTCACGGTGTGACACTTCGCGACAAAGTGCGCAGCTGCGAAAATGGTAAAGTCCTGAATATCGAAACATTTCTCTAAATAGAGAGATCCCAGCTGTGTTGGTTCAGCCATGTGACCAAATTGTTCCAAGAAGCTGGCGAGGCAAGTCCTGCTGGTTACACCCATCGGAAAGCGGCCCAGAGGTCTACAAGGCCAGGCCATGTAATTACATCTCCAACCTTGCTTGGTCCCGTCTTGGTGTGGAGCAAGAACTGTCAGAGATTGCTGAAAACCGTGACGTATTTCGAGACCTCCTGAGGCTGCTACTCCCGCGACTCTTTTGAGAGGAAAAGCGGGTGCGAAAAGTTGGTGAAAATTATTTCAGAATAAGCAGATGATAGATTGCATTGTATTTTGTCATAAATCAACAAGCCACTTTTAACAGTCACGTATTCTTTGTTTGGATAGTTTGTACAAATGCAGGCTACCTGAAACACGTATGACTTTCTCCAATACGTGCATGATCCTGAAAACGTTTAAGACCATCCTATTGTGGCTTTCTTAGTTACATCAGTGTAGGATATTTTGGTGGAGCTAGGCAAAGTGGTGTAAACCAAATTGAGAAGCAAGTTTTGCTAACCAGATCGCACACCGAACACCCAAAAATAAGTTTGTTGATGTAAATATTTTGCACGTGTTGCAATTTCCCTGGACGTCAAATTGCCTTTCTACTCCACTAAAAAAGCCTGGTAGCAGATTAATGGAAATTTATATTGGTTCTGCAGTGTCTTCAGCTTATTTGTTGCCAAACTGTATTATTTGCAGATGACACTTGCCTTTTTCAAAATCTAATTGCATGAGTACACTACAAGCTGCTGTAAATGGCGAAATAAAACATGTCGATGACTGGTTGGTATCCAATATGAATAAACGTACCTTAAATTGCAGTAAAACAAAACTTATGGTACTAGCCAGGAGTCACGAACTTCAAAAAATTAAGATTAATGTTGTCGCTGGAGCTGTTGAAGAAGTAAATCAAGTTAAATACCTTGGAGCCCAGTCCGCATTGATAACCAATTAAAATGGCAACAGCACATAGATCATGTGTGTAAAAACGTGCATGTACTTCGTACGCTCTACTTAAAACTGCGGGCCTTTTCACCTATCTCCACTCTTAAAACTGTTTACTATGCTCTGGTTAATCCACATCTTTCATATGCACTGGCTTGCTGGAGTAATGCCACTAAAACATCACTCAAAAAGATTATAATCCTACAGAATAAAATCGTTCGACTGATGACCTATAGTGATCAGCGGACTCCAGTATCAGGCTTATACAAATCCTTCCAAATTTTGACATTGGATAATGTGATAAAACTGGCCTTAATTACAATCGCGCACTCTTTCCACCATAAAACATTGCCCAAAATTTCTGACAACCAATTGAAATATCAAGAAACTTCACATTGTTACGATACTCGAATTCGATCCAATCAAAATTTCTTCAAACCATCAGCAAATACAAATATCAGAAAGAAATCAATTTAGTATGGAGTAATAGATGCATAGCAGTCTTTTTAATTGGATATCAAGCTCCTGGGTTCCACTAGTTTTTGAACACAGGTCAAAAAACACCTTCTATCTTGATCAACAATTTGATCCTTATGGTTTTGACATACGCTCCGTTTCTTGTAAACGTTCAGTGTATTGGATGTTCTGTACCTATTTGGTTCTTGTTGCTGTTGCCTCTTTTCTTGAAACATCAGTTTGTCATTACTAATATTTTTCTCTTTTGCCGTTGCTAATTTTCAAAAGTTGCGTCTGTGTTTTGCGTATCGCTGCTGTTAGGGCTGAGTAAGCATAATGACTGACCCATGGTCAGCTGACCTGATGACCCCCGGGTCCTTTCGTTGGCCATGTAAAATAAACAATAATTGTCTGTCCGTCTAATCACAAAGAGATGAGGGGCTACAGACTTCGTCTGAATTCGCTGACTTTTACGTGCAAAGGGCAGCAGCATTTAAAGAGGAGATGTTCCCAAAGGATTCAGTAACCTTTGTTAAAACCAGTTGTATAGGCTTAATTTGGCGAGTCCGAGTCAAGTACGTAGCAGAGAAACTCGAGTTCAATACTTTACGAAGGACTCCAGACAGAGTACAACCACGAAATTCTGAGTCCATGGAAGGTTAACGATTCCGGACTCGGAACTACCGCTACAATGGTGCCAACACGCTCAATTATGATTGCGCATGCCGCGGTAACAGCGTTTAAATACTAAAAGCGATGGCCTTTCAACCTTTTGGCGAGTGTGTGTGTACAGTAGACCATCTACAAAAAAGGACAATTGCTTTAAGAAAACTTTAAAATTATCCCAGGCAAGGGTTAGATTCACTGAGTTGCCATGTATCAATAGACTTCATTTAGCATCCCAGTCTAGAGTTCCTGGAAAAGGCCAAGCTAATACGTTGGGGCTAATTTAAGCTGCAGCGGTGAAAGAGTGGGAAAATGTACTTTCCCCACCTGCCTATTAATTCCCCATACTTAGATTGGTTGTCTCCATAGCCCAAAAGCTCTGCACCCCGCCTTTGAAAAAGGCTATTTGATCCATGGGTGGAGCCTGTTGATATCGGAACATGCCGTCAAGACGAAGCCAGTAAACAATTTTCTTTTCATCAATCGCATATCTTGCAAATCAGGTCAGGTCTACTAACTTTAAACATGCAAATTCATTTTTAATTTCATTGAACTTTAGTAATGCGAAGTAAAAAGCCAACGATTTTCTACATGGGCCACGCACGCACAGAACCTTCCTTCGTGCAGAGCACACTCCAACCAAAAGCAGCTTCAGTCCAACAACTATTGTTGTCGTTTTAAGTTCTTGCTCACAAGTGCAGCACCACTTGCAACTTTTCAAGCTGAGATAAAACTTCAGCGAATTTGTTTCAGTAGCAGTACAAGTTCTGCTGCGCAACTCATCGCCAACGTTCAAATTTATTTTTTTATAAATATTTACCCATTATAATTTCTTAAATGTTTTCCAAACATCTCTTTCAACACTACATCCCGGGTGGAAGCAGCAACAGTTAAAGCTCTTCAAAATTTTCATTCTAACATTTTTGACAAGATTATCTTGAAGGCACAACATTAACATCCAGTGGTTCTCAAAACACTAGGAGTGGCACCACTGGTCCTCGCCCTATCCACGTTGCAGATGGGCGTTACACTCGTAATAGTAGTTGCGTAACATTGTTGTTGTTACACAACAATCACAAAATGTCCATAAGCTACCACAAAACGGATTAGTCAGCAGTGGTGCCACTCCTAGTGTTTTTCCACTAGATCTAGTGTTTTTTCATTTCATCTAGTGTTCTAGTGTTTTTTATGGCCAACTGGTGTTTTTTATGAGCGAGCTGAATGTAATTAATTGCACAATTTTGTGTGATTGTAACTGTAATTGAGACCTTTCGATTTAGTGCAATTTAATTTGCTAAAAATTCTACCTTAATTAAATCTTAAATTGCACACGCACAAGACAACATAATATGTTTTGAGTTAAACCGCTGCGAAGTCACTTGGTCATCTGTTAAAAGTTTCAGTGACGTGTACAAACAAACACAAGCGTTGTTGCTATCTCCCGTTTTCTTTGTCTCTGGCTTACCATGGGTTGCACAATGTCTCTGTGGTTAGCATTGCAACGCATTTTCTGGCCATTTTCACTGTGTGCAATTTTGCTTTTATCTAGTGTTATTTTTTGTGAATCTAGTGTTTTTTATCATGGAATCTAGTACTTTTCCATAACAACAGTGTGGCAACACTGGTAGTCAGCAATCCGTTGGCAGATGGCTTATTTTTATGTGTTTTGTAGTACGAATAGTTTGACGAAACTACTTGGCTACCAACAGCCTACTTACCTCTGTGTCAAGATGGAATTGGTGGTTGGAAGAGGAGCCATTTCGCTTTCATGTGAATTGTATTCACTTTCGTGCAGCTGTTTCCGTTCATGTGGGGTTAGCACAATTGTGTACGGAAAATGGTGTTTCGTTTTACATGTGTAGTGCTGTGGAAGTTGCATGGTTAGCACAGAATATTCGACATAGCAGTACGCGTGTGTGACTGCATCTGCAGTGGCGTTTAGGTGTCTCTAGTCAATAATAACGCTAGTTCATATTTAACGATATTCACAAGCCTATATTGGCTTTGATAGGGTTAATCATAGCAACATAATCGTCAAAACAACGAAATACCACCATGCAAGAAAGACATTTATGTTAGCCCGCCTACTTTTTCCCTGGTCCCGCAGTAGCACCCCACTTTTTTAATTCCAGAATCGCCACTGGATAAAACAGTTACCATGCTAAGATTTAAAAACAGACTGTTATGTTGGCAACCAGCTTACACAAGTAATTTTGCGCTTGATTACAGAAAAACGTAGCGTGCGTACATTCATCCTCCCAGGTCCCAAGTACTTATCGGGCCCGGGTACGATATACCCCCTACTGTAGCCCTGTCCGAGGGTCACATAAGCTATTACACCACAGTTCGAGGACCGGACATCCTACGTATTGCGATTGTTTGTTGCATTCTACCAAATAAATTTTTCGTAAATAGGCTATATTATTTTTTATAATTGACAGTCTTTGCAGCCGGATGAAATGGCTTCACTGGCCGGATTTGGCCCGCGGGTCGTAGTTTGGAGATCCCTGGTCTAGCGCAACAAAGGTCGGCTCGTATTTTCTGACATGTCGACGGGGAAAAATAAAGAAATTTACGATACCAATCGCAGCATGGGTGGAGCGGGCAATTTTTGGGGGTGCAAAGGATATTTTGCCTGAACTTCCCTTGAACTTGCCCGAAAAACTTTTACGCGACAAACGCTCTCCCAAAAATGTTGGTACATTATATTTTCCTCTACCGAGTTGCAAATAGAACATTTGGTACCTGGAATTTGTTTCTTAATAACCCAACTGAAAAAAGTATGCTAGGCTGTGCAAGAACGTTGTCAGAGCCAGCTGGCTCAGTATTCATGAGCGTCTGGTTCACAGTTCTGAGGTTTTCCATTCAAATTCCAGCTGTTGCTGTCGGCAAGGAACATTACACCTAGCTGAGGTAGACCTAAAGCTGCTTCCTTCTCTGAATACATATACGTGACATGTATCATATCACTCATGTTGTGACTATGTCGTGAGTCTCATAACATTTCCTGTTCAACTGCACATATGTGCAACAAAGAGTATGGTAAAATGTGGTTGGTCTAATCCAAAAAACTACAGAAGCTTTGTGTACTTGCCTGGCATGGAATAAACTAATATGAAGTAGGTGCCCTGCAGCACAATCGATTCCCTCAGTGTACAATTAATAAAGCACATGCATGAAATGCCTTCTTTTGCTTGAACTTTTTGAGTTAGCAATGGTTCATTGTTAGTTACTCATCAACTCTCACAACTAAAACACGAAGTTACTAGTGTGCAAAGCTTCGCACTGTGGCAGCAAGCAACAATAGAGATCATGCGCCACAATCACTCTCCGCGTACGCTAGTCATCAAGTTCAATCGTTCACACGATAATATCGGCAGAGCTTCCACGCCGCAATCACTGTTACTGCTTATTCGCGCCACGTATATCTGGTCTTGTTCTTCGCGCACATCCCGTTCGTGGTGAATCGCACATTCAACGCAACGCCAACGGAGAGGTTGCAACAGTTTGTTCATTTCATATACAGTTTGTTCATTTCATATACAGTAAGCCTCGGGTAATTCGGATTCGATTTGACCGACGATTTTATCCGGTTTAGGCGAAGATCCGGTTTAACCGAAGATGGTTGTTTCTGTAGCCTGACGTTATCAAACTACTGCTATATCGGTGAAAAATCACTGAAATTGAACACATTTACGACCCAACAGCAGACTTTCGCAGAATCAAAACGAATTTATTGATGTATTTACAATGATGCATCAGACTAGTAACAGTCTGTTCCAACCAGTTATGAACAATCTTAAATTCCTAATTTAAGATTACTTGGCTGCGAAGAAATCCGGGATTTTTGATAGAGGCACAGATTCCTACGACTGGTCCATAAACAGTTCTTTGCCCTACAGACATTATACCGAGTACAATGCACTCAGGGATAATGCTCTACACACGCACACTAAACACTGATCAATAGACTGAAACCATAGTGCGGCAGCAACTTGATATGCTATGCTTGTGTGTGACGTAATAATTTTTTCTACGATTACGAATGTTGTGCGCAGTTGCGGCCGTTATTATGATAATTCTAAACGCTCGTTGGTGATCGTGAGCACGCTTGTGTTGCGTCTGAAAGCTGCCGAATCGATCCTAGCGACCAGTCAGTGTACTTAAGAACACAACAGTGTGGAAATGCAGAAAATCCGGATTAGATGGGAAAAGAGCAGATTTTATCCGGTATTGGCGAAGATCCGGATTAAAAATTCCGGATAAACCGAAGATTTTTTATAAAGAACAACGTTAGAAATCATTCGTACCACCAGTTTTATCCGGTTTTGGCGAAGATCCAGATTAACCGAGGTTTACTGTATATGTAATGTGTTTCCTATGACATAATAAACTTCAATTTTACACACAGTTTTACACACAATAACAAGTATAATTTCATTAATATTGTGAAAAAATGACGGAACTGTTTGGTCCAATTTTTTCAGATTTTACCGAAATTTTGACAAATATAGACTATTGGTGGTGAGCTTTCACCCCAGCTACTAGACCGCTGCACCAACAATAATGCAATGACCAGCAACATGCAATCAATCATCTGCTCACGGTTGTGCGCAAAGCAGTTTTTGGGACAGACCAACTAACTGGAGTTCTTTTTTCATTGTTGGTACGTAAACAGATCCGAGCTGAACTTCATGCCTCTGTTATTTACCCTTCGTGGATTGCGTACCTTTCGCATTTGCAGATCCATTGTTCCTTGTAGGACTTTCGAAACTTCATTTGCGTCGAAGTCAACTTGGCAGTCTGAAATTTCTTGTCAGCACCAAAAAAGTTTTTCATCAAAATGTGCCCGTTTTGATTATTATGAATATCAGCAAGCAATACCTTCAGTGGCAATTGAGACGAAGCCTGAGGTTCGCGCCTGAACTACAATCCCTCCAAAAGTTGCCATGGAGTATCAGTGCACGCTCCAGCAAAGATTGTTTTGCGTTAAGTGTTGTCTTATTGCTTATTTGTCTTTGCATTGCTTTGATTGGTGTATTTTGCTGTTTCTGATTTCCCAGTGAACACAGGTTTATATGCCCATGTATTTGTTTTACTTGCCTTTTGCCTTGATGAAGGTTGGGAGTAGGCCTACAACGGGCTGTAATGTGGAGTTCAAAGTGATATGCTTGCACGATTTGCCAGCACAGCTTTTAAAAAAGACCCACAGATTCCATATTAGTTGAATTTATTCAAAATGCAATTGCTCAGAATTGTTTTCAGTCGAACACATATAGAACTTCTGTTGGAATCACCCAACACGGTTATAGATTGCTATATTAAACCCTCACCTCACCTGCTTCACAATGACTACAAACACAGAAGAACGGTTTTTGTGACCAGGCACAACCTACATCACACAGGGCTGCAACCAGCTGATAAATTTCGGGAGGGAGGGGGCAAATGTTTGTAACTTGTACTATGTTAGGTGGGGGGGGGGAAATGGTTGTTGTTATCTATAACTAAACATCTTTTTGAAAATTTTGGGGAGAGGCAATTGCCTGGCTGTGGGTCGACATTACATGTAGCTAATAGCTGATGTAATTTGAAAAAGCAAACTAAGAGAAATAAATGAGCCAAAAACGCAACACAAAATCATGCGAAAACACCCAAGATTTCAAAAAAATCACTTTTAACAATTTCATGACTCCACCTAATTTAATGACTTTTAGTGGCAACTTTTTTTCAATGACATTAAACAACTGCATCAAACCCGCGTGCCTATGTTTTCCACACTTGGATTAAAACTCTCCACTATTTCCAAGTCGCAGGCAGATCTTATTCATGATTTTAAACCGCAACGTGAAAAAACAAGTAGACGCTTCGAGTATACAACACTACCTCAAATCAACTGAAGCTTAGTATTGAAATCAGGTAATTGCTGGTTGCTTTTGGACTAGTGACCCATTTTCGGATTGCAAACCTGGGGTCGACAAACATCGTTTGGCCAATGGTGGTGTGCAGAAATCATCTTTATTAAAAAAAAAAGTCATTCATGACCTAAGGATTGTTGAAGTACAGTTCTCAGATTCTCTTTATGCTGAACTGCAGTGAAAGTACATCGACTTGGTCGAGTTGTGGCGCGCAATGCTTTCCCTTTGATAAGTTGAAATATGCACACAACGTTTTTGCTTCTTTGGATCAGTTGCGACAGAACTTCGTTTATTGGCATCAGTGGCGAAACAGAAAAAAAGCGTTTTCACTTGAATTCCTGTTTCAAGGACCCATGAGATGCAACAGAAAACAAATTTAAATCAACAACTACATGGTTTAGCAGCAATATAGCAAAAAGGAGGTCCATACGATGAAAATAACTAGTTTCAACTTTAAATACCTGTCTGTACAAATGAACTTGGTATTAGTCTTAAAAATAAAAGATTCCTGCTTCACAAAGTATGACAAAGCCTTCTGCAAAAGCAACCCTAAAACAGCAAGTTAAAAACAATGTAACAACTAAGAACTCATAAATCTATTTCTCTTTAGCTGGGGAGAGCACAGTAAAACATACAGCCTCAAATAACTATTTTGAATGGTAGGAGAGCACTGTGGTATCAAATATAACCAACATGCAATATGCATTGCCTCAAGGAACTACGGATGCATTGGAATTAAGATTTTGCTTCTGGTAGGAACTGGAATTATTTTTATACTTTGTTTTGCAATTGCGATTTTTTCTTAATGCAGTGTGACCCAACTATTTCTGGCCTACGGGTCATTTTACAAAAACGTCACAACTTGCGGCCATGGGCCACTCCCAACAAAATGATATACAAAACAGATTTACAAGATTTAAAATCAAAAAGGGAAAACAGGTTATAGTTAAATGAGTGTGTCATTGAAATTATTACACAGTAGCAATAAACAATTCATTTAAAATCTCAATCAGTGCAATGTCTGTGATTGAGGCTTCTCTGACACTATCACTCCTTTAATACCAATATAGTAGTGGTAGGAAGTCAAAGACTATGGCCTGGTGTTTCATCTGCCATTCGATTTCTGTTTGAGATTTGACTTGTTTCACAGTAGAAAATGTACTCTAACACACATATGTGCTTCTAAACATCTAGTGCATTTTTAGTGCGATATCTTTCAGTTTGGGAAACCTATCTTTGCTGACTAATTTCTAGAAACTCTTTGTAGTCTAGACCATCGCCTTTAATATTGTACAGTTTTATTAATAGATGTTATGCTTGTTCTATTTAAAATTACCTACTGTAACATACGCACAGCAATCAATGCTGAGAAAGCTCGTGGGCCTTAAAAATTCTGTCCACGGGGCACATGTGGCCCGTGGGCCTATAGTTGGACCACACTGTCTTAATGCAATGAAAACTGAAAGCTGAAGGAGAAATAGATTGTACCCTACACAAATTTGATGTTCAAGTTAAGCATGGCATGGCACATCATATTGTACAAATCATATTTGATTTCTATGTGCAAGTCTTTTCTAGTATGACGTTTCACCAGTTTCTACGAGCTCATCTTGCTGTTACAAAACATATACTTAACTCATTACTTTCCTTTGTCAAAAATGATGAAATTTACAAAATTCTAAAAATAATTATGCACTAACGCATTTCTGGCAGAAATCGAATTTAATCCTAATGCTGGTTCTTCCTTACAAAGGAAAAAGACACTTTTCAAAGTACAGATGGCATAGCTACGTGCGTTTACACCCTGAAGTATCCACAAACCCTTCACCGTTCCCTCAAACCAAATCTTGCACTCTGCAAATGTGATACCTATAAGGGTTGGGCAACCCAGAGCGCAATACCGAAGACATCTAATTATGAACTTCTTTGGCTTCGCAAACCGTTAAAATTGCGCATTTGGTAAAACCTGAAATGTTTTGAATGTCATGCTAAGTAGTTGTGGTAAAAGTCACCAATGACCATGTTTGTTTCAAACTTGGTTGATGGAATAACGTGAAAAAAACTTCACCGCTTATTCTCATCACAATTCACCTCAAAAACAAAAGTCTGCAAACGACGCTTGGCAAATCATGTACCATGCAAATTGAGCACCATTGCACAAGCAAGCTATGAAACATAGACAAATGCGCACAAAGAGGATGTCCCATTCATTACAGTGATGGCCCTAACTACAGAACATGGAAGCTACCGAATGTGCGATGGCACAACGGCGTGAAACCATACATTCAATTATAAATCGCATTTGTCAGAGTTAATGGGTGGAAGCAAGATGCGTATTTAAAAATTATGATCAGTTACGTGCATTTAATTACGTAATTGGTATCGAAACAAATTCATGAAAATCAACGTAGCCATCGTTATTTATGTCATAATGTTTCAACAATGAGTCAGCTGCTTCCGACAGCTTATCCTCACTAGAAGGTACAGATGATGGATCCTTGTTCATTGCAGAATGCTTGATTAGTTTCAACACAATCTCATTGCCATCTGCATGCACGAATGGAACAGTGCAGTGGTGATATCATTTCATAAATAGCTACACAATAAGCAAGCAGTAAATTCACCCATGCAAAGCAAACAAACAACATAGCCAAATACAAAAAATAAAACCAATGCTCTTTAACATGCTTTGAGCAAATTTTGCAGAAGTAACAGTCCATCAGTTACTTGGGCCAAAAACTATCCTTGGAAGTTTTTCAAGTCATGTTAGAAACAACAATTCTTTTTAAAACGTGCATCATTGTTTCATTTACATCAATGGTGGATGTATTATTACTTTTAATGCCAAGCACCAATGTATTAACGTAAACACTCCAAGTCCTAACCAAATCACTCAAATGAATTAAATAAAAACTTCTTTGTCATCTTACTGAACTAATTTTATCAATGCTAACCATTAAACAAATACAAAATGTAACTATTGCATTAATCCCAAGTGCGTCTTGTTGATGTAATAGGTAGATTGCCTACAAAGACTTTGTTTATAATTTATTATCTTGGGCATGACTCTAAACTGCTACTGGTGAGAGGGCTGCAATTTGGAAGTTGTGCAGTTTTGGGAAAACTTGAAATACCCTTAAGCTATCAGTATTCCCAAAATCAACTACTATGGATCCAATCGTTTTTTGAAAAAGCAGGCTGAGCTCTTGCAAAGTAATCAATCTAATTATTGAGAACCAATATACAGATCAGAATACCCCTCCACTCTGGCAGTCCCTGCAACTGAACATAACTCGGACAACGTGTTGGCATGAGCTGTATTTAGGTATCACTGGTAATATGAAGTGAGGTCTACGGATAACTGAACTGGGCAGCTCAGTGATGCTAACCCTTGCCTGGACTCACTTGGAAATTTTTTCTCAGCAAGCATTCTCTCTCACAGAAGTCCTGCCATATGCACGCACACACACATCTTGCTGAAGCACATGCCTTCCATGTGATCAATAAGGTCATAAATGGCACTAGCAATTTCATACAGAGACCATGTTGTTCAGGGTGCCATTCATGGTAATGACTATATTTTCTGAAAACAAACACTTGCCTGCGAGGTAAATTTTAACTTCCTTGACAAATATCTTGGAAATTAAATGTACATGCTGCATTACACTTGCAAACAAAAGCAATGATTTTGCATGAATGCTGACAGGTTTCTTACCTAATCTTTCATCACCATCACGGTCATGTTCACGGAAAAAGTGAAACTGCAGTTCACGAATAGTCATATCTTCTGGTTTCTTGTCAATCACACCACTTAGGTCATCCTTCAAATGTCTAAATAGTAAAAATGCATGTTAGGTCAAGATATGCTTGCAATTTGCAGTAGCATCACAAACTTACGCTTTGTTGTGATCAGAAGTTGGGTCTAGCTGAAGACGCAGGTCTTCACCAGCATGGCTTGATACTATGACAACTTGCAGCAAGGTGCAGACAATAAGAAACATTTTCATCATGTCTGTAACTTTGATAATTATCAAACAATAATGTATCAAAAAATATTAGCTGAAGTAAAAATGTAAACATATTAGCTCAACTAGAAATGCTTTGCATAACTCACACAAAACACAGCATTCAATCAGTTGTAGTGGTGCATATATTGAACTTTAAGGTTGTGGAAGGAAGGCTTGAAATTACGATCAGATGAAGGTAATCTCATTGCTTTCTCACCGACTATAAATAGTATTAACATCTTTGCTGCTGGGTGGAATTATCTTTAAGACCCGAGTGAGTTGCATTTTTACCATCACTTTACAACTCCATAACTCTCCAGGTGATTGAGCTAGGGAGCTGTTGAAACCCTCAAAAAATGCGGCAAGTCTTCTAGTTTGGATTTTTAAAAAGATTGTAAAGTTTTGGATTTCAGTTTTTTGTGGATGACGTCATGAGTGGGGTAGGTTTAGGCCTTTTTGACCAGGTTACCTGTGGTTAGTGGCCCTGAGCACTAACCACAAGATGAATTTTTTAACTCAAGTTTTTATTGGAAACTAGGCTATAATCTGAGTCTTTTGAGCCCTTTATTGGCTTTCTAGCATTTCTGCTTCAATAGTTATGGTCTAAAAACAACAAAAATAAATAATTGATTAATCAGGGGATTAATTAATCAATTTGTTGTTTTTACATGTTGTGTTGACCTGGAGAAAGCGTACAACCGACTTTCTCATGAAAAGCTTTGGGGGTGTTAAAGGAATATAGTGTTGATGGGCACCTGTTGCTGGTTGTCAGGTCACTGTACTCATACTCAGAAGTTTATGTCAGTGTTGGCACAGTTGAATCACAACCGTTCACTGTGGGTGTTGGACTCCAGCATGGGAGTGTGCTGTCACCTCTCCTCTTCACAGTCTATATGAATTGGACAGACAGTCGCAGTAGAGTCAACAAGGGTGTCACTGCTGGGAGCTGCAGGATCAACCATTTGCTTTTTGCAGACAATTTGATTGCACTAGCATCTTATCAACAGGGCCTCCAATATGCACTTGATCAGCATTCTACTGCTTGCAACCAAGCTGGAATGAAAATCAGCACTAAAAAAATGAGGTATTATGTCTCTCCAGAAAACCAAGTCAGTGTACGCTAGAAGTGAACAGCAATACATTACCGCAGGTAGAAAAGTTCAAGTACCTTGGGGTGGTATTCATGAGTGACTGAAAACAGAACAAGAAGATTGCAACATGGATTGGTGAAGCAAATGCAGCTCTGTGTCAGCTTTATCGCTCTGTGGTCACAAAACAAGAGCTTTAAAAACACTGCAAAGCTGTCAGTTTTGAATCATTCTTTGTTCCTTTCTTCTGATCCACAACTATGACTATGAATGCTACGCAATAACTAAAAGAGTGCTATCTCAAGCACAAGCAGCAGAGATAGGATTTTTGCTAATAGTTCATAGTGTGACACTCCATGACAAAGTGTGCAGCTGTTGAATTCCTAAAGCCCTGAATGTTGAGTCACTTCTCCACATCGTTAGATGCATCCCATTGATGTTGGCTTAGCCATGCACAGAATGCCCCAGGAAAGATTGGCAGGGCAAGTCCTGCTGGCTACACCCATGGGAAGTGGCCCAGAGGTTGTTCAAGGACCGGGTTAAATGGCATCTGACCTTGCTTCGTCTTGGTGCAGAGCCAGCAGATCTATAAGAGACTACTGTTGACCACTAGATGTTTCAAATCTATGTTAAAATGTGTACCATTAGATAGACCATTAGATATATTGATTGGTTGCGGATCATCTGCATTTTGACATAAGCCTACAGTTTTTCTTAATGGCACATTTTAACACAGATTACTTTTAATATTTTGTAAAAATCAAATTGACTCGACGGCATCACAAATTACTAATGATGAAAGGTTTAATCCGTAGATGTAGACCTCCCATTCGAGTATGAATACCCCAGTATTTGGCCATTCAAACAACAGCAGCATGTGTTCTGTTTTAATTTTTTCAGCTTGGTTTATACTTGACACTGAACGGTATCTGCCTGTCTGGGCAATAGGTTAATAGCTGTTGAGTAGCAATGCTAGTTGGGCTAAAACTATTGTTGGTCATTGTTCTAAAACAATTGCAAGCTGGGGCTTCACTTTGATAAAAATATATTGTGTGCTGTGATTTATTTATAGAGTTCATATTCGTGATAATTTTTGACTTTTTTAAATTGCAACCACATTAAACCGTTTTTATGCCTCTGTTCATTACTGCTGGCGGAAATTTTACCCCCCATCAGAAACTATAAATTGTACAAAGTTAGCAAGACAAAGCTTGAAATGCCATCTAATCACAAATGATATTCAAAGCCTTTAAACACCAATCAAAACTGATGTAAAAAAATGGAATATGGAAAGGTTTCTTATTTATTTGCTGTCTGGTGACTTTGCTGAAATGACTAAATATTGTTTAGAAAAACTTAGACGTTACACATTATAAAAATTTTGCCAACAAGGAAGAGTGACATATGTAGAATCTACCATAGTGACATGATAACAAGAACATAGAAGCAGCAAAGGAAAGTGACATCAAGCATGCCAGTGGAACAATACAGAAATTTGTCGTCATAAAGAATAGTACCGAGATCGAGGAATCAGATGGTGAGTCACTCAGTTCTTTGAAGGATCAAAATCTGCACAATCTTCGTGTATCTCCTGTGCTAGCTGCTGAACAATTAGCTACACCATCGTCCAACTTGGGCAAGCAGTGTGATTCAGATTCCGAGAGGAAAAATTATCCTGTCAGATTCCAAGAGGAAAAAACAGTTCTATCCTGTAAAACCTTTGCCGTATTTCAAATCAATTCTTCAACGCTGGAGGAACAAACAGTTGTTTTCTAAATCAACCCCTACGCTGTTGGACTGGTGGTACAAACAGTTCGCTTTCTAAAGGCATCCCTACACTGGAGGTACAAACTGTTGCTTTCTAAATCAACTCCCCACACTTGTGGTAACAACAGTTGCTTTCTTATGAAAAAAGTAATAAAAAGAAAAGGGAAGTCACCAGGGTGAGAGTCGAACTGAAAAGTCTGACATACCAGACTTGAACCATAACCACTACGCTACGAGCAGCATGCTGATTGCATGACAAACTGACCTTTTTGTTCAAACTGCGTCATGCCACAAGACCGAATGTGTGACTGGTGACAATAGTTCCAGCCGATCTGTTGCCGCCAGAATGTTGGCAGTAAAATAGACACTAAAGTACCTAATTAATAACCTAATTAATACCTAATTAATAACATTCTATTTGAATAAGTTCTAGGATTTTATTTGAATAAGTTCTAAGAAAAGTGTTTTTAGTTTTTTTTCTTGATTTCTGAACAAGCCTTTGTCCTAAACATTGGTGTACACACTATGGACCCATCAACACCAGTTGTGGATTATCCCTCTTTTGGAAGTATACTCATGTAGTAAGCACTATCCCCAAATGGATTCATTTGTTGAGGAACAATATGAATAATTGGCTCAATTCTCTGCAATGCCTGGGACTAGTAGAAAATGCAGCCATTGTCAGAGACCCAAGGAAAAAGCAAAAATT
>Ga0210059_1002390_pt1 | contig 29333 bp, 16 predicted proteins | sample Ectturendosymbi2_FD_188042 | JGI IMG/M metagenome (GOLD analysis project Ga0210059, IMG submission 188042) | Ecteinascidia turbinata endosymbiont from Florida, USA - Sample 2 (SPAdes) (version 2) | ecosystem: Host-associated > Tunicates > Ascidians > Unclassified | place: Key West, Florida...
TGCAGGCAGGGTCGTCGCCACCGGGGTGGCCCATGGTGCCCGGCCCCCCCCATTTGATTTCAGCGCCACCCCATTTCATGTTTGGCTCCCCGATTGCTGCATACATCCAATATTGTATTTTAAAAATGTGGCCCCCCCTTGTGGTTTTTGGTCCCCCCCTACTGCAAAATCCTGGCGACGGGCCTGGGTGCAGGGAGTGCAAGCGCGCCCCCAAAAGTTTTGATTTGGTGAAAACCCGGGGAAAATTCCTGAACATGTGATCAACATCCGCGAAAATCTGTGAAAACCTTCGCAAAATCTCTGAATCTGTGCAAACTCCCTGAAAATGCAGGCAAATGGCGTCCAACGTGTTTTGACTTGAAAAAAATGGGTCCCAAAATCACATGACCTTTTTTTGGAGGTCATTCCAAACACGGTCGTAATGAGAAAATATTCGCACAAAAGTGGCCCAAAAATTGTTCTGGCAGGTTTGAGAAAATTCGGCAAAAATCTTTTGAAACCCCCCAAAAATTTGCCTGCTTCTACACCTACTGTCTGGTTCAATAGAATTACTCAAAAACTGTTCGATTTATCCTTATGTTTTGTTTCAAGTCCTTCAAATTTCATTGCTGTTCGTTTTGTTTGATTAAACGCACAAGTGTGCTGCTTATTTTCATTTTTACTTAATTGTAGATTTGTTAAAGGAAACTGTCCGACAGACCCTTTAATTTCAGTGAGAACTTTTTTCCCATACACTCTCTGAATTTCATCCATCCAAGTCTTGTTCTTGCTGTTACCACCGTTTCACACCCTACACTAGCATTCAATTTGTCGCTCACGTGACAGACATTTCACAATTTCAACTAAACAGGTCACGTAAACTGGCGTTTACGCAACAAGGTTTTTGGACTTCTCACAAAACCTCTTCCTTTATTTACGGAAAACGCAAATGAAATGCTTTTGAAATTATAAATTATTTTACTGCAGGATGGGGTCGCAGCAAACGCAGATGACCGGCGGGCGAGTCCACGCGATGACCGGCGGCAACACCATGCAGCAAAACGCAAGTGCAATGAACCAGCAGCAACAGCAAATGATGGGACAGCAAACAGTCATGATGAGACAGCAGGTTGAGCGATGTTTTCATTTATGTTTGGTATCGTAAAACTGTTTACTGCATAATGCTTGTTTCCAGCTACTCTCTACAAAAGTCAACATGGTTTCGTTAAACTTCTTATGAAGTTATAAGGTATGCGGTGAGCTTCTTTGTACAGTTTGCTGGGAATATAGTGGACTCCAAAAAGAATCGGCGAATTACCTTTTAGTTTTACTGTGTTACAATTGGATGACAGCGTAACAGAAGTAGTCTGTCAAAACATGCGTTTTGACATTTGGCATTATTTTCAGTCATATGTAATTTAAAGTGTAAACCGATATGTTAACGTTGTTATTTGTTCTCATTATCGAGACCTGATAGTATGTTTCCGAAAAAAACCCCAAGCAATACAACGTGTTATTAAATTTCAACGTGTCACTCAGCCAAGCGAATCAGAAACTTTCCTTTAACACCGGAACGAAAATTTCTGCATTTTGTATTGCGCACGACGTTCAAGACGCGTCGTTGAGTAGATATTTTTGTACATGACGTGGGACAAAGGACTGGTGTTTTTCAAACGTAAATTCGGATTTAGGTTATTATCTAGTGACGTGCAGTAACAAAGTATGTGGATGGCTTGGCGACTACATGAGTTGTGTTTGATTAAGCTGCGGAGCATATCTACGTAGGAATTGGCCCGATCACGATTAGTTTTATGTAGATAGGTTGTGCTAAGATACGTGGTGAAGATAATTTGGTTGAATATTAGCATGAAGTGTGACAATGAGTTATTTCAAAATAAGTTGTCAGAGGGTGAGTATGTCAATTGTAAAAACAGTACTGTCAGAAAGGTTCGCTGCGAACTTAAGGCATTGTGCTAGCAAGTCAAATAGATTCTCATGTAAGGTTTGATCATGTTAAAATGAAAGTTATGCCTTGCAAGAGGCTTCTCACTTCCAAAAGCATGTGAGGTCAACCACGGCAGGCGGTTTTATCCTGTTTTCTATTGTCCATTTTCTTGTACTCAAATTAACATACGCTGAACGATAGCTATATTAGGAAGCAAAGTCTACGACCGCGAAAGCCATTAATTGCGTGATTGTTGGGAAGTAGTTGCTGCATTTTTATCTCACATGCAGTAGCGCAGCCAGAATGAGGCCGAAGAGGCCATGCCAACACCCCCATCGAAACAAACCTGCTAAGATTTTTGCTGGTGCTTTGTATCAATTAACGGAAGTAACAGTCGAACTCAAGACATTTTTTTGAATTTTTGGTGACGGCAATTGGTGGCATGCCGAAGCCTGAATTGTGCTTCTTGCCGGGGCGGTTGAGGTGAACGCTCTTTGCCCAAGGAGCGCTACGGCAATTCACTCAGTGACTGTTGAATCGAAATCCCAACCTTCCAATTGGGAGGCGGACACTTTTAACCACTGTGCTATTGCCGACGGCGTCATTGACTGACTCCCCCAGAACAAAATTCTTGGCTGCGCTAATGCTCACATGTTACCGTTAATTACCAATTCAAATGCCACTAATATACGGAAACCTTGCGCTCTGATTAAAAAGAGATACCGCTCAAGATCCAAGGTATTGTTCACCGTGTACCAGCATAAACGGTACTATAGTATAAAGGCCAAACATTCGCCACTAAACTCCTGGCTGTGTACAACCTTGCTGCCTTGTGGATATGCAGAACCTCGAAAGTGATTAAACCAGGTATTTCACCTGACTCTAAAGCAGGGGTTCCCAATCTTTCTCTGACCATGTACCCCTTCGGCAGGTGAGCTTGTACCCCTAAAGTTTCTTATGATATAAAGGCTGAGTAAAATAACGAAAATCCACTGAATTTTTAATAGAACTTTAGGTAGACTCAATTTTTATGTCTCAAAGTTGATTTGTTGCAGCTGTACAATAAATGTACCCCAGGTTGGGAATCCTGCTCTAAAGCGTGTGTTTGTTGCAGCAACAATACCAACAGCCAATGCAGATGGACATTCGGAGAATACAACAACAACAGCCGTACTGATCTGCTAACTGTATTCGCGAGTAAGAAATGGCGGCAACAGGAAATAATCTGTGAACACGGATCAACGTGCCTGCCTGTAGCGCAACACTCGCGATTGTTAACCATGCTGTTAACTGCGGTCTTACAAAGGCTAGAAGAAATCGTGAAAAACCATTGCGCACTGCCGTTGTTATCGTGTTGAACAAGAACAACATTAACGTGTACAGTACGGTTATTATTCCAAGTTGGACTCGCATCGCTTTTCACGCGTTTGTTTCAATTCTGTTTTCCCAGCAATCTGGGACATTATGCGCCAAAGGCAGCAACAACCTGTTGTGCAGTTCCTTGTTGAAGAATCAGAATATGTATATTGTTGATCAGTAGGATCAGAAATGGGATCTTGGGCGTTATTGCAAAAATCGTATGCTAACGTATCGCATACGCATGATAATATCTGTGAATAAAACAATGAAAGAGACCATGCTCCATCGCGTCAAAGCAGACTGTCTCTTGTGTTTGGTCTTGAATGCCAGAAGTCCTCCTCGAACGAATCTTGCGATGGTCGGTTTCCCGCTTGTCTTTGTCTTGCTATGTTGGACGCCAGAAGTTTTATCTTGCAAAAAATATTTGAAATAAAAATACATCGCAGGCTTTTTTAAGAAATGTTTGGATTTGTGTGCTACCGCGTGTACCTGTGTCATTGTGATGAGAGGAGCTTTCTCGGGGACTAGTGTTGGAGAAGTGTGAAGCTTAGTGGCGACTGCAGAAAGAATAGAGTCAATGAACTGAAATTCAACGCGACGTATTTTATGGGTTCATCTAAAAGAAATGGTTTATTTTTGTGAAAGTTCTACCTTCTTCGCGTTGGTTTCTTGCTTCTTCAACTTTCTGTGCGACTTGACTTTTCACCAGAGCAAAAACTTGCAGCAATGCAACGTAAGCAGTGACGCCTGAAAAAATGAAACAAATTTATTGTTGCGAAGCCGCGGCTTTAATTGTATCTATGTTGGTTTTCACCTCGAATCACGAAAGTCTGATTGGGTTACTTGATGTGGTCAATCAAATTCTTAGCTCCGTGCATTGGGCGACCACACCATCAAATTAATTCTCGTCAACGGGTCATTTGAAATATGTCTTGGAAACAGCAACGGTGTTTACCATTGCAAGGTACAAAATTTACTATTCTTCAATTATTCTAAGTACACTGTCTATGGAAAGAAATCCTTTCTCAGCAAAGAATCAGTAAATTGTGTACGAATGTTTTCAGCCAAGAACGAAAGAAAACGGGTGTTGCATCAAAGGCTGCAAACCGCCACAAATGATCGATTGATCACACATTGGATGTGTTCCTGAAACTGTCGATTTGCGAAAAGAAAACACTTCAGGACCTCCACATGCACAAGACTGGTTCGTGCAGTCGTGTTTCAAGCGGTACAACGTTCGTTAAACAGCATCTGATTATACAAATGCACATGCTGGTATCTACATCTTGGCATTTGTAATAACTAGATCCGGTAACTCGCACAAACGTAAAGCCCCTTGTGGACGACGTTCTGGCGACGGTTCTGAATTCAAGCCGCGTCGGTAGACAACTGACTAAAAATCGACAGAACAAAACTACCTGCTAACTTCTTCGTCGGCGCTACTGTGTATCCCATTGTGAACATGCACTCGTATGTCAAACGTTTCACCAAAGCATCTTTAGCCAAAGGTGCAATGCTTTCCATCGCCGCCAAAAATTCATCTGAATTCATTTGAGCTTTTTCCTTCATTGGCATGCCATTCAATCTGCTTTCAGCATCCTAAAATGAAAAAGATAGCGTGCTTGACAGCGTGAGGCATTGCAAAAGAAGTATTTGCGCCTATAATGTCTAAAATGTAGAACTCGCAATCATCTTTTTTTTGCGTATACCTTGCAATTTCTACTTCATTGCGAGACCTAATAGTTTTGCTAATATGTTTCTGTTGCAAACCGGAGGTTTTGTCGTCACAAAATATTTGTGACTACTGCATTAAATTGATTCCTTGCACAGAGACACTGTCGGTGCCACAAGCTTAAAATCACCTGACTCGGGTTGATTCGCGATTGAACCACTTTTGTTTCAAGCAGTGTTTTTCGAAACTTTGATTCTGCTGTGAAGTTTATCATTGCTTCATAACAACAATAAAATATTTTTATATATCGGGAGCAGGTTGCTTTTTCCTTGGGTTTTGCTCTTGACTCCCGCCTTGCTGTTGTGGAGAAACTTGCGTACCTCTGACCCAAACGAGCTATGTTGGTGGGAGTTTCTACTCCTGGCACGGCCAGACAGGTCTGCGGGTCAGATAAAGACCTCAACCGCTGAAGGACAGTCCCCAATCACCTTCACGCCATGCGTTCCACCGGATTCGGTGGTCATGGAACCCAGTGGGAAGCGCTTATCCTGGGCAAACCTTTGACCTGGCGCTCGGCGTACTTGCGATCTACATGACCTCACAACAAAATCAAACCCAAACACTGTGGCAGATCGGTGTCCCACGCTCTTGAGAGATCACTGTTGTCCGGCTTGGCTTACGGTCTAGAAGGCAGACGCACATGGGCGTCCGCAGGAATTTTTCCAGGAGGGCAACATCAACATTTTGCTCATCTTTTTCAAATTGCTGACGATGCAATGCAAACGGACGTTAACAAAACGCTTTACTCTTTTCTACGCCCCAAAAATAATGCCCCATGTTCATGGGTGTCGGAAGGGGGAACGGAGGGGCCAAGGCTCCCCTTAGATTTTGAAATTTGACATTTTCCTATTATAATTTTAGCAAAAAAATTAATTTTTTGGTTTCGAGTGTGCAAAATGGAACTTCACCACTTTTGGCCCCATCTGGAAAAATCTTTTTGGCTACCCCTGGAAAAATCCACAACTGGTCTACCCTTACAAATTCCTTCCGACGCCCAGGTTGCGGCAACAGGAAATAATGCGCTTCGTTAGGATCGGTAACCAGGTATTTTACGATAGTTTACACAATAGCCTATCTGCAGATGTTCCAAGCAGGTTACTTCTTTCAAATGAAGGATTGCGATGGTCGTTAACGAAACTATAAATTATGACTATTTTACCTGGAAAGACTCACTTAGAGCTGCAAACGTCTGATATGTCGTCCAAAGCGATCAAGCACCCTTTCAATACAACCTTGCTTGTCTTTGCTGATTTTTTCTCGGTGAACGCTCATCATATATAAACCGGGCAAGCGTTCATCTGACGTTGTCGACTGAAGCCATGCTTTCACTCTTCGCAAAGTACTAAATGATTAATACGCATTCCCACAAGCCTGCCTGGACGTATTCTAACAAGCCACGTAGTTTTATGCAGGGGTGTAGTGGTGCAAGAACGCATGGAAACGGCGTTTCACACCTTTTTGACGTTTTGCTTCAAAATTGATATAAAGCTGTTTTTAAATGGCTGTTTTTTGGATGCGTTCCCACACCTTTTTTGTTAACATTACTACATCCCTGGCTTTACATACGTAATGAAAACTCGCCTGCATACGCATTGTTTGATTAAGCTGTTCACTCAGGTACGTTGGTCACAGTCTCACACTAATAATGGACTTTTCAAACTTGTGGAACCTTTGCTACGGGTTTACTCCTGCTTCTTTTCGAACAGTATAAAACTATGTGGTATACCGCTATCAGCAGTAACTCTCTCGCTGCATTACTTGTCAAGATGACTGCGTTCAACAGTCACCATATGCGGTAAAACACCTACTACCGGAACTTGAAGAAAAGCTTTGAAGATTCGTTGTCATGTTATTGTTACACAATAAAGACCAACAGCAGAACAATCCGCACGCAGGTTTCGCAACCTACTCTTACCGGGAAAGGAGTGGACACAAACCCTCATCACTGTATTACACCACAACAGTAAACCCGGTTCATATGCAGTGTGAGTGTCACATCGGCAAATGAACTGTCTCATAATCGAAATTAAGCTGCTGAGTTCAGGTTTTCTACACAGTTTTGGTCCTTCATCCCAATTGCCGCGGTGGGGGACAGATTTCATTTAAAATTCTCTGAACCTACCAATGCGCGCATGGTAACAATGGTATCGTGTTGCAGTTGACTGCATCGCCTTGAACTACTGAGGCAAGCACAAGGCAAAGATGACAATTCGGGGCATTAACTAACAGGAAAGCAACCGGCAGCAATAGAGCTCCCTCGCTGAGTTCACTCTTTGCTTTCATTGGTCACCACATTCAACCATCAATCGCAACCATCGTATCAGTAGATCACCCATCGAGTTCACTCTACTACTACTAGGTTGCACTATCATTATATAGGGATAAGTGAACTACGATAATTCGCTTGTGGTGAATATCACAGTGACTTCTAACTTATGGGCACCATCTAGCGGTGACCATTTATTTTCATGTGGCGCCATCTCCAGGCCGCCACAATTGCAATCTTGCGTGGTGTACATGCTGCGAAACATTCAGTTGGGAACGCTGCGGGTCTGAAACTACTTGGCTGAGTTTCATTTTGATGCTGGTAGCAAAGAAAACAGCCGCTTTTCAGCAAAAGTTGAAAACTTTCTGTAAATTCCGTCACTTCAATCGGACAGAACAGGTCTACCCACGCATGAAAAGCAATTTACAAAGAAAACTGAGCATTACAATTACCGTGATTCTCGGTTCCTTATTTTTAATAGTGATGTGTATAATGTAATTCATCACCAAAGTTTTGGAAATTTTATTTTCGCTAAAAGCCGTGTATTCCATCGCGAGTGATTCCACATCATCCTCCTGCAAACGAAATTCATGTCATAATACAGCTGTAACTTACGTGAATGATAAATAAACTACGGCAAACCAACATAAGCAAGTTTTGAATTCTTTCGTTGTATTGTTAAAGTGGAACAACTATCTTCTTTGAGATATTTACAGAGTTTGTCTGAATTGAATAAATCAAGCGGATATGCATTTTAACGCAACCACCCCCCATCGCGGTGTGGCCAAGGGCGCCACAAAATCCTTGCAAAACAAACTGAATAACTGGATGTCACAAAATTTTATGAGGGTGCCACTCGCTTTCAAGTCACGTGGTAAACACGACAAAGGTGCCTCGTGATATAGAAAGGTGAGACTCAATGTGTTCGCTTGATTATGCTAATTTAAAAGCGTTATGTAAAAAAACATCAGAGGTCACGAGAGGAACAGGCTTGTTAAAAAGATGGCTCACGCCCAGACACACATACCAGTGTTACATGGTAACACTGTACGCATCAATATTAACGTTACAGATCCAACTACACGCAGTTCCGATGATAGGAATTTTTTGCCAGTTATGGGGCAGCAATTTTTGCAGTGTGAAGACTTTTTACAGTCCCATCGCCACGGGGGGCTTTATCCCCTCAAACAAAGCTCTAATCCCCTCAAATTGAATTATGAAGCACTACAAATCGGTGTAGTTTTTATCATATTTCGGAATGTAAAGTCCCCCTGAACAAACGCAAAGGCCCCCTATTGAAAACTTTCTGGCGACGGTTTTGCTTTTTTACTAGGCCTTCATCAGCATCTCGACTAGGGTTGCCAAATGGCCGGTATTTCACCGGCCTGGCCGGTATTTTACTGCTAATTTAGCAGAAGCCGGTATTTTGAAATTCTGTGCCTGAGGCCAGTATTTTGCGTTGGAGTAACTCCAAAAAGAACGAACGCAGAACTTCTCAAATTATAATGTCTCTAGTAGTGAAACTTGTCAGGACAGTTACTTCAGCGCAGTTCATTTAGTCCAAAATGGGGGCAAATTATTATTACTTGTAACTTAATAATACTCATAATCTCTTTGTTTTCTCTGTTCCTTTGTCAAGTCATAGTAAGCATACTCCTTCGTCTTAAACGTGATCTGTATAAGCATTTTTTTGGCAATTAATCGTGAAACCAGCGCTGATGGAAATGTTGTCTGAACTACTACAGGCTGTTGCAGAAGAATACAGGAAAATCATAGAAAAAGACAGGAGGAGAGTAACATGGCAGCGACTAGTGAACCTTAGAATCCACTGCGTAAAAAGACGTAAAAAGTCTTACCAATTTTTGTTGAACCAGTGTTTTCTTAAATTTCTTTTCGTAGAAAGCAGTTTTCATCGTGCACGTGATTAATGTACAAAGATTAATCTCTCGGATAAAGTTTTTACCTTAATCATTGTTACTATCGCCAATGGCAGAGATACGGATAGGCTGTGATTGAACGCTCAGTGTTCACAAATAATCTACAACAACTTGGCTGACGACTTATTGCTATTATTTTTTCGATGATAAGATTTTTGTCACTGTTGACAAAGAGGCCGGTATTTCTACAAAACACATCTGGCAACCCTAATTTCGACATGTAATCAAATCGAAACGATACAACTTCGCATTTGTCACAAACGTTTTGGAAATAAATGTCCACGTTTACTGAACGATCGCTGGTTCGAAGAAATCACATCTAGCACAACTTACGTGCAAAAATGGATACAAAACTTCAGAAAATGCGCGGAAATCGGATACTTCTTTCCACTCAACAGTGTCGATCATATCAGCGACAAGATGAACATAACGAGCAACGCTACCGTCGATAACACCAGCCAAGGTAAGCCCAAGCACTTGCACAATCTGTAAGGGAAGGTTTATACGAAACAAGTGTATTTGCCACTTACACGCTCAAAAAAATAATAATATCTAAAATAATGACAAAACTACTTCAGGCTTATACAGAAAAATATATCTAGAAATTATACCCATTAGAATATAAAGAGCTTCCCTCAATGAAACAATTTATAAAACGTCACATGAGAAACTTCACTGTTGATGCAACAACAGGATGATCACAGTCGAAATCGTCCAAAAGAACTCCTCATTATCAGTAATTCAAGTCATAGGTGTAGGAGCAGGCAAACTTATGGGGGTACCAGGGATTTCTGCCCGAATATCCCCAACTTGCCCGAAAAGTGTTTGTGCGACATTTTCCTACAAATTTTCTCTCACGAAGATCACGAAGACCTATTTGTGTAGATCACACAAAAAATTTGTTGTTGGGTGTGACCTCCAAAAAAAGGTCTTCATGTGTTATTTTGATTTGGGAGAAAAGGAGTCAAACGTTGGGCGCCAATTTTGCCCAGATTTTCGGGGATTTTCGACAAATCAAAACTTTTGGGGTTGCGCTTGCACCTCCTGCACCACTGACTCAAGTCAAAAGTTTATTTGAGAAGTCTAGGAGACTTTCAGTCAAACAACTGGTTTCAAAGTATAAGCGAGATAGAGAAGCAGGGAACTTATGAATAGGACTGTGAATGTCGGCAATGAAACAGTCTTATGGGAGCAAAAAGAATACTTGACAATTTGATCTTCAGTCTTGACACAGCGCCACCAATGAATGAAAATCGACTTCGTCAACGTGTTATAGCAGCGATGCTCCGTTGAGTTTCAAAAAGACTTGACTGTCATAAAGCAGGTGCAAGTGACGAACTTACCTAACTGTGGTCCCAACAAACCTACGGTTGTCACTGGTGTCAACGTTTTCTATGGCATTTCTTTAGAAACATCTATTTCACAATTCAAGTATCTTTCTATGTTATATTACAACTTATTCGAGTAAATTCCTTGTAAGCACATCGAAGGTAGTACAATGGTCAGCATTTGCACAACGTTGCACCGTACACAACATGTATACTTTACATGACTTGTGAGAGCCATTACAATACAGTTCTTATGGTCGTGAAGTAGATTGCAGCCTTGCACATAATCAGCGTGCTTTTCCGCATTTTTAATACACGGAGTAATTTTTGTCTGAAATTTTTGTCGCCCCCATAATTTGACGTTATATTGTTTTCCTAGCGTACCTTGTCCTTCACCGCATATTTTACAATCGCTGTGATGAGGTCATAAGTAGCCATCGGCGATATTTCGTCTTCCTGGTATCTCTCCGAAAGAAAATTGTACATATATTCTCTGAAAAATAAAAAAAAATCACTCCATTTGCAAACGTGGGCTGGTCAGCACCATGGAAAAAAATCCACTACGCACCGCATACACCAAAAGACTCGGTTCAGGTACACCTGCCCAGTTTAGGCAAGTCGTTTAACGTTTAAGGCTGATTCTTACAGTAGCTGATTTTTTACGCTCTGTCGAGCAGTCTTTTCGAAATTTGCATAAGTTTTATATTTTTCGAGTACGGAGAAGAATTATTCAATTTGGCCTAGCATAACCGACGTGCAGCAAGGCTAATTTGGGCAAATCGTCTGGAAGTTTGACATGAAAAGTTACAGTGCTCAAAGCAGAATTTACACATACAGGAACAGTGCTCCACACAACTTCACATGTTAGTGATCGGACTTGTCACCGTATTTATCATTTGCCCTCTTTGGGCCTCTAAACCTTAGGTGGCTGTGAAATATATTTGAAAATAGCATATCTTCATTCTTCATGCCTCAACATAATTTATTCTGTTGCATGTAGAACCGCGAGCTTCGAGTAGAATACCATTTTGATCATCAACCGACCGTCAATAAAGGCTACTGGCGGAATTTCCGCATTTTTCCTGTCGTTTTCGTGTTTCAGTACGCCTACCTCCACCATTTTTGGGGGAGTAATTATGTTTTATTTTGACAAAATAAAAATATTTCGAAATACAAGCTCGTTTCTTCGGTCAGATGAGCTTGAAAATAATTGAGTTTTTGAAAAACACCTCGGTTATGGTGGGAATAAGATTTGCCCAATTACGGCTATATTACCAACGGTGTTAGATTTTCTTTTAGCCCTAAGCAAGGTTAATTGACCTTCGTTTCATAGGAATTCGCGCGGTTCATTTTAATCATTTTCATAACCTTTTTCCCCTTGGGCCACTTTCCCGCGGGTGTACGTGACCCCGACCTCAACACACACCGGTTCTGAAGCATTGGCACTAACTTAAAAGTGGTCGTGTCGTCATCCGGACCAGAATGCTCGTCTCGCCACAAAACGCTGGCGTAGAATTGCTCGAGCAGAGACAACACGCGTTGCAACGAAAGGTCTCGAGCAGCCCACGCGGTCGAGCTCGACATGCTGTCAATGCCTGCTCTGCGCTTGGCGTCTTGCAATAGTGGCGTCAGTTGCCGGCGAATGGGAGACGCGTCGCTTGAATCGTCTGCAAAAACAAATGGTCACGTGCATTTGCTCCGAATTATTTCTGTTCAAATGGTTGTTAAACGCTCGTACCAGAAGTTTCCCAGCCTCTGCTATCCGAAGGTGCGTCGTACCATTTTCCAGGATGGCCAAACAAAATCTGTTCGTGCGAACTGTGAATAAAATTGCACCAGAACACGATTGAGCTCATCACCAAACACAGATTTGTCGCGTTGCAATGCCCCACTAACACTGATCCTCGAACCGCGTAGAACTGTCTACTCACGAAGAGTCGGGACGCAAGAGGAGTACATTTTAAGCTTGATTTGTACAAAGCAATCTAACCAATCGTTCACTGATTTCAACAGACCTTCTTACAGGTGAAGCTACGCTTTACAAGCGCGAGCTGTAAGAACTTTATCAAACGAAAATAAACACTCGTTCTAAAAGGGTTTTTATCAATAACTTTTGTAGAGTGAACTTTTGTGCAAATTCCATACAAATTTTAACTTTTTTTAGAAGAAACTTTTTACAACGCAGCACAGTCACAACGTGCAGTTCGAAACATTGTCGATGGCTGTCCCGTACGCCACAATACTTTGAAGTCTCTCATGAAATCACTCAAGCATTTTTCAAAGCGTTTACTAAAAATCTTTAAGATAAGACATTGGTTGTACCTTTGAGCCTGCAAACTTGGTAGAGAAACTCGAACGGTTGGTCGCGCCAATTTGATGTGAGTGCAACCAGCAGGTAGCACCACTAACAGATCGCTTTTGGTGATTTTGTGAGGACATACGGCAGTTTTCTCACCGCAGCTGGCGCAAAATTTCGCCCAAGATATCTCATCAAAAGTTTTACCTGAAGAAAGTTGCATCAAAAAACTGCGATTAAATGTCAAAACAATTGCTGTGCAGCTAGAAATTTGGCAGACACGAAAGAAGTGACTCTGCGTGGGGTTCAGCTTATGATTTTTCAAGAAAACAGAGACAATCGGTTCAAATCGAAAAAGTGAAAGACTTTAAAATTATCCATCCATTACCAGTAGGAAAAACTGACACGCACATTAACCATGAAGGAAGTGTTTGAACCTGAACAAACCTCCGTTAATTGAAGTATATATCATTGCGGAGTATTTGCTCAGCAAGCGTTCTTGGGGATTAAATGGATCAGAGGTAGGATCAACCAAAGGTGTAGTGTCTTCTTCAAGCCCACTTTCCAAAGACAAAGTTTCTGAGAAAAAAGTGGCACATTCCTCAAATCATTTTCGTATCAAATACAGCCGCAGAACTGGTTGTTGCGGTTCCTTAGTTTCGACCGCGGAACCTTTGGTCAAACTGGGGTGATAACGTCTGACAGTAACACAGGCACATGCAGTGGCGTACGCAGAATATTTCCGAAGGGGGGCAAAGTTTCGTCACAATCGTGTGACGTCACAAATCAATTTAGGGGAAGTGCCGAAGGCACGACCATTCTAGGGGGTCCGGGGGCATGCTCCCGGGAAACTGTTGCAAAATTACACCTAAAAATACGCATTTTTGTGCATTCTGGGAGCAAGTTTTGGTATAATGCTTTCACGAGACTTATTAGCCGGTGAGACAGAAAACTGAACTTTTGTTGTCTGAGGCTCATGAAATAAACCTATATGCGTGCTTGGATGTTATAAGTTTTAGACATGTATCGGTTATCAAATGACGCTTGTTGAAGTTTGCGGGCTCAAATCTCACGCCAGCCGAAGATTTTCTGGTGTTCATTGTTACCTGTCTTAAGTTACTTAATAGCCACGTGTGAAGCAATTTTGTCAGTGAAAGAATGAAATCGTAAAATGAAAATCAAGCAGAGGAAACGTACAGTAGTCATAAAAAAAAATTGCGTAGTGCGTATATCAGTGACCAGAAAACAAAGTCAGTTTATTTTAAACTGAGGCTCTTGCCCCCCTTAGTTACGCCACTGCCGAATACTGCATATACATTTTTTTATTTTTAGGGTCTGAGGGGAGGCCATGGCACAGTGCCCCCCTCCGTACGCTAGTGATCACATGGATACGTTGCCGTAATATTTTCGATCGGGTGCTGAGTTCAGAAAAATGCCAAAGCTTTGACAGCTTTGAATTCAAAATTTGCCAAATGTTTTACGACAGAAAACAACTACAATTTTTCGTGCTTCATTCGAGTGAACTACACAGGAAAATTAAGTCCCAAGCAGCATTATAAATCGACACTACCCTCACTTTCGCCGTAAGTTGTTTTAAGCTACGCTGGATTACTGGCACTGAATCACACACAACAGCAAATTAATAAAGCATTAGATGTCACTGCAGTCTGTACATGAAAAGCTAGGATTGACCATTGAGTGACACAGCAAGGAAAAACTACGTCTGGGGGACGAAATACTTTTGGTGCACCCCAAGCGTGAACTGTAAAGCACAAACATGTATTTACTCAAAAATCAAAGCCTATTTTTCATACCACAAATCTATTCAACCTTTTCCACTGCAATCAGTACGGCTTTGAACAACTGCAGGCAGCGGTTTCTCATTACTCTGCATTTAGCGGTACAAGGTATTTCAAGAGCTAGCGATACAGCTTTTTACAATCTTTCTTGAGTGCTATGCTGGCGCGCAAAGGTCGGGGAATCCGAAGCAGTGTCAGGGATTTGCGGTTGCTGTTGCGTTTAGAGAATCACCCCACATGTTACCAGTTGAGTGATCAGTCATTTGTACAGCCGCTGGTATCGTCGCCCAACCAAGTGGCCTAGCATTTTCAGCATGTTAGACCAAAGCTTGGCTGAGGAACAGGCTCTCACCTCGTTGAACCAAGGCCACCCTGCTTGTTTAGGAGGCCTGTGGTGAAACTCAGTATCAGGCTTTCCAGGTGCAGCAATAAGAACTTTGCTTGTACACCCTTCGCTAAAACACTAGTTTTTAGCGTTAGTAACAACAGTCCCCGCCACGACAGCACAATGTGGATAGAGGTGAAAATCCCGGTAGATTGCAACAAAAGTGCATACGTTCACATTCACAAGCAAGGAGTAAGGAATAGTCAGAACATTATTTCTGAATACATGTGCTAAATTGTTTGTGAGAACATAGGACATGAGGAATTTGGGTGGCAGTGATTGGCGGGAGCCCTGAGCATAGATGCTGCTTCTTGCCGGAGTGGCTGAGATTAACGCTCTTGCCCTAAGAACGCTGCGACGAATCACTCAGTGGCCGTGGATTGAAAACCCAATCGCTCAATTGATAGACGGACACGCTACCACGAGCTATCGCCGCCAAAACGTTTTGTCATGCAGCATGACGAGTGATTGTCAGCTAGTCGCAGAGCGGTCCTACTTGCAATGGTAACACGTCAGCAATCATGCGGATTTCTTCAACAGCAATTGTCATGCAATAAAAAATAGTTCCGCTAATCTGTGGGCGGTGCAAGCAAGATGCAAAGAAAGGCAATTTGTTACATAGTCATGTGGTCTTTGCTTACTGTCTCAAAGAAAAATCACTAATTCTTTATGGATGTGGTACAGACGCCATTTGAAACATTTTATTAACAACAAGATGCCGTCTGCGATGCTCACAACGAAAATCGCTTTTCTGTAAACATTTACCGAAACAGAAAACCATTTTCCCGAAAAGGCAGGAATTGTAGAAAAACAACTGCTAAAACAAGCAGCACCACGCGTTGTGCCACAATCTTTTTAGTGTCCAGAAAGACATCGGCACTCGAGGCATCAGTTTGCAGAAACGTTTTAGCAGAGTATTACATTCACCAGTGCTTGTTTTCTTCCCAGTTTCATCGTGTGTCATCATGCGACTACTTCCAGGTCCTCCAGCCATTGAAGAAGGGGGCAAAGTCCCAGCATTGCTTCCAGCGTCGCCGGCAGCAAGATTTTCTGCTTGTTCCATTTGGGTCAGTTGGCTTTGCAGTGTGTCACGATGTTGCCTCACCAGTTCTAATTCCACAACAGCAGATGAGATAAGCTGCTGAAAGTTTTTCAATTTTGATGACATCTGTCAATGAAAAGAGACACTTGTCAAATGACATCACTGACCTTGAAAAACGCAGAACACCCTTTGAAAAATTTGGAAAAATATTGCAGTGTTTTCCGAATGACGGAGATTTAGCTCATTCTTGATGGCCTAAAATAAATTGATAGCAAGTGCATGAAACATGACTACTCCGACGTGATGGGGGGCGCCAAAATCATGAGGCCTTGGTTTTCCGGAAAATTGTTGGAAAAACTAAAAATGAAAAATCGTCATGAATATTTAGGAATGTACTTACCCAATCGGCCAATCCTTAAAAATTACCGAAAATTTAAAAACTTTTCGAGAGTTTTTTCAGCATTTCACAAACTTTCAGCGAAATGTTATGCTTGTGAAACATAGGGCTCTGCTCTCTGTCATTGATGATTCCAAGTGGGGGTCTGGGGGGTGCTTGGTGCAGCAATATTTGAAGGAAAACCTTGGCTGCAAACTTGCAAGAGCATTCCTATAAGTTCTACAAACTCACATACAAAACATTTTCATTGGTATTTTAATTGACTATCATAATATAACAAAATGCTAACTGTGACGCGCGATTATCAGCTACAAGACCATCTTTGCAGTCATGGTTAGGTGTCAAACAGAAATGATATTCGTTCTTCTTCAAACGAAAATAACCATAAACTGCCAAGTGTTAGCACCTTACCTCATCACTAAGGTTTTCTAACTGGAGTTCTTCATTGAAAAACTCAGAATCATGTTCATTTTCAGCAAAGCGCTTTTGAGAAAGCTGTGTTTTCACCTCCTCTAAATACTGGTCATACTCTTCCAAGCTTTTTGTCTGGACTTCAAGAATTTGCTGTTCCAGTTTCGATGCGGCTTCAATGTTGGATAAAAGTTGTGTCTGAAGTGAAGGACGTTGATTTACGACGTAGCTTATCAGCAATTCAAATATAACCACGAAGGGATTACAGATATGACAGTATTTAAACAAATCTACATGAGCCTAGACCAGGACGCATGATTACATCATCTCCAACTTGGCTTGGTCCCGTGTCGGTGTGGAGCCAACAGCACTATCAGACGTTGCTGAAAACCGCGAGGTATTTCGAGTCCTCTTACGGCTGCAGCACCCATCATTCCCCCATGAACAAACATGGGTGTAAAAAATAATGAATGTACAAACATTGAGTTCCTTGGTATAGAAAACAGCACATTTACTGCTTGACGTTATGCTTAACCTGCATAATATCAAATTTTACCTTTTTTGTAGATACAATCGGCCTTCGAAAACCTCTCCTGGGTCTTTTATCAGGTGGAAGATCAAATGTGTCTTTTAAAGTGTCATATGCAACTTTGTATCTTTTCAGGTAATCTGTTTCTGCTTGTAAGTCACCAGATTTAAGCTTTTCTGATTGCACGATTGTTTCATACGTTAAAACAATGTCTTCACTTTTCACTTTTTCTTCAGTAATTTGCTTCATTAATCTGTTAAAGACAAAACAGATTTGCTTGTTAATGAAATAGTGAACATCAAGTACAGAACCTGATAACCTTGGTACACTCAAAGCATGATCGACATTGTAGGAGCAGAAGATAGCATACTTGAAAACTAGCATAAGTATACATATTTCTAATTTTATGGAACATATGCTGTACTGGAGCTAAAGTAGTGTAGCACATTCCACGCTTAATTTTATAGTAACGATATGTTTCTGGCTGGTTGATGTAAAGTATAGGTGTCACCTACTTTACAGCTTCCCTATATACTCTGTAGCCAATCGGTGAGCAGCAATTAGACACAACACTGTGTCTATGTTACATACTTACTATTTTAGGGAAGAGAAGCTCAGCGGAAAAAACTCATAAGTACTGCTCAAGCAGTACATGCACAGCTTTCAAGAAGTAATCAAGTGCTTGAACACCATAAAGAGATTAATTACTCCATTACTTATTAAAAAACAATCTGTTACTTGCAGAGCATGTGACTTGGCATTACACACCATTGTAAAGTCTTGGCCTTTGGATGCATCAATTCTCAGTTGCTTCTGCAATTGGTGATGACCTCACTAATTGGGTGCCTAGGCTTTGAGGAGGGTGCTGCAAGTTCTCTAGGTTTTAATTTGGCACATTTTAATTTTTATGCACTACAGCATCGGGCCCACTTTCATCTCAGTGGGCCATGCAGCTACTTTCACAGTGAATGCTGCACTGGTGGCAGCTCCCTTGCACCTATTCATTACTAAGCATGTGGCTGGACAGGCTGTAAATACTGCTTTTCAAGTCTTTGGTATGGCCCAACAGGGATTTGAACCTAGCCTATCAGCATCTGTGGCATGCACACTATCTCCTAGGCCAGCATGATCCAACTACAATTTTTAGGCCTGCACGCTTTCTCAGGATTGATTTTTATGTATATGTTACAGAAGGCAATTTTAATTAGAACAAGCATAACACCTGCTCATAATAATGTACAATATCAATGGCATTAGGCTAGAGAGTAGAGAGCTTCTAGAAATTAGTCAGCAAAGGTAGATTACCTAAACTGAAAGCTTTCACATTAAAAATGCTCATGATGTTTGGAAACACAATATTATACATGTGTAAGAGTACATTTTCTACCATGAAGCAAGACAAATCTCAAAACAAATTGAATGGCAGACGAAACAGTGGACCATAGTCTCCAACTTGCTACTACTAACATATTAGTATTGTTAAAGGAACGATAGTGTCAGAGAAGCCTCAACCACAACTCTCTCGAGCTGAGAGAGATTTGTAATAAAATGTTTATTGTTAGTGTGTAATAATTTCAGTAACAAACAAATGATTACATTTGTTCATTTACATGATTATATAGACAGGCTGGTGTTCTACCAACTCGATTTTGAGGAGTCATGATTGCAATTAAATCTGAATTGTAACTATGAGTTTGAAGCGTTTGTATTTAATTGAAAATGTTGATAATGATTTAATTTGCTTGCTGATGATAACGAAAATCATATGTTCATGATGATTAACTATTGGATCTTGGATCATATTTGCAGCTCTTTTAAATAAAACCTTTCATTGATTTAAGTACGTTTAACATATAAGATTTCTGCAAGATTACATAGCCTGACTCAAATGTCTCGAGATCGGAACAAAAAGACCAAAAAGTCCCGTGACCGAAACGGCTCGGACCGAAAAGCCGCATACTCACTAGTAATACAGAGGCTTGACGGGGCTGTTGCACCTCTCGCTTGCCCTGAAAAACAGAGTTGCCCAGAAATTTTTCACTGTATTGAATATATTTTTTACATTCAGGAGTTTTGAGCAACTTGCGCTTGCCCTGAAAAACAGAGGGTGTCCTGAATTCACAGTACTGAATATGTATTTTTTATTATTCAGGATTTTTGAGCAACTTGCGCTTGCCCTGAAAAACAAAGTTGCCCTGGAAGTTTCACTGTATTGAAATAAATTGTATCAATCAGCATTTTTGAGCAACTTGCGCTTGCCCTGAAAAACAGAGTTGCCCTGGAATTTTTCACTGTATTGGATATACTTTTTACATTCAGGACTTTTGAGGAACTTGTGCTTGCCCTGAAAAACAGAGGGTGCCCTGAATTCACTGTTCTGATTATGTAATTTTTATCACTCAGGATTTTTGAGAAACTTGCGCTTGCCCTGAAAAAACAGAGTTGCCCTGGAATTTTTCACTGTATTGAATATGTATTTTTTATCATTCAGGATTTTTGAGCAACTAACTCTTGCCCTGAAAAACAGAGTTGCCCTGGAATTTTTCACTGCATTGAAATATTTTTTTATCATCCAGGATTTTTGAGCAACCAGCGCTTGCCCTGAAAACAGAGTTTGTCCCTAAATTTTTCAAACCCGGGGGGGCAGCCACCCCCCCAACTTGTACGCCTATGGTTATTATATATTTATTTGCAACAAAACTATTCAACAATACAAATTTCTTAATTTTGCGCTGACAGATTTTTCAACAGAAAAGAATTCTTTGACAACATTTCCAACATCAAGGAAAAAGTTACTGAATTATTTAAGCATGCTGAAACACTAAGAATGATTTCAATATTGAAGTAAAATCAACCTGGAGTCTTTTATCTATATTTGAAAGGACTGCATTTAACAATGGCATTACCCTAAAATATGTGGACTAGGCAAATTTAGACTTTTCAATCTCATGCTATCTTGGTATTGTTATCGTTTACTGCAAAATAGTTGGGTTTCAAACAATACAAGAAATTTTCTCTGTAGACAGCTGGACTTATTTCCAAGCTTTCAGTTGGGAGACCAAATAAATCCTTCGGTTATCTAGCTGATACCCCAGATTGGAAGGTTTGGAAAAGTGTGCAAATAAATGCCACGTATATGAAAATTTGGTGCTGAGGAACATATTTTAAACAGATTATGTTTCAACTATGTTCAATATATAATTCTCATGTATCCTACATCCAATCTAAAAAAAGCATGTAGGTTATTTTAATTTGTTTGACATACTTCAAATATTCATGGGTAGTCTTCAGGTCTTCATGCCAACTTTGTGGTGAGCAATGTATTTGTTCCAATTGATTTTCTCTTTTGTTCAAAAAAATATTTATAAAAGTCATGAATCCAAAACAACATCTTCCTGTCTTGGTGCATTTGAGTTTGTTGATTTTGCACCCACATAGAATATGACTGTTTGCAAAGTCCTGAATAACTGGGCAATCAACAACCTAATAACCATAAGGACAGAGCCAGTGCCATGGGAGGGACAAAAAGGGAGGTAAGTTTTGTATTTGACTGGAACAGCAAATCTGCAATTTAAACCATGTAGCAATGCCAGACATTTGTAATAAATCTTGAAAAATAGTCACTACAGAAAGTTCTAGCACAGGGGTGGGCAATTAATATGGCTCGGGGGCCACTTTGAGAAAGCAGTGTTTAGCGGAGGGCCATACCTTCCAGTGGCAATAGTAGCAAGTCACTGTTCAAATTAGCCAAAGTGCTAACGTTTGCTGCGATAAGCTGGGGAACTTCAGATTAGATTTCCTGAATGCTTCTGCGGGACACAGAAAATGCTGTGGCAGGCCACATACGGCCTGCATGCCACTATTTGCCCACGTACTGTTCTAGCACATAGAGTTAGAATTACTTCACATGAGTATAGCAAAAATGGAAAATCACATCTGAAATTACTTTGAGTGAAATTGGAATCCTAGGTTACACTTGTATGCAGCAACACAATATGAAAAAAATGGAAAGAAGCCACAATCGTAATACTGTACATACTAATAACTACTTAAAAATAATCTATAAGTTAGCAATTTTTATTCACATGGTGAGTAAAATACTATTGAATATCCAATATACATCCAAACTACGTCAGAAATTCGATTCAAAGTATGTTCCACACATGAACAATCAAAATGACAACCAGACCAAAAAAACATATCAACCTAGTAGCATAAAATTCATGAATGTAAGAAATTTAAAGGTGTTACATTTATCAGAAACATGAGTTGATTTAAAACATTGTTGTAAGCAAGCACAGGTTTTACTTGCAGTTGTTTTCCTAACCACACCATAGCACATAGGTTCCTGGTCACATTATAAAACTACCTTTGATGTTAAATGATAAACAGCAGTCAAAAACATGCATTAATGCTTGCATATCAACCATATTTACATACATGTTAATGTGGTCTTCTTTTGAATCAAGTTGTTTTTCTAAATAAGAAACTTCTATTTCAAAACCCTTTGCTTGTTCTGACAGCTCCTTTATTTTGAAGTCTTTCTGAAGCACATCAGATTTCAGTTCTTCAATTTCTTGTTGTTTTTCTTCAATTTGACCTTCTAACAGCTCCTTTGATTCGTCCCTTTGATCTTGCAATCGCTGAAATATAGTGAAAAGTAAGTCAGAGTTCTGCCGCAGTTCAGCTTTATTCATGCAATGTAATGCAAGCCTGCTCGATAGAAAGCAATGTGAGTAGTGATCAAAAGCATCAAACTGTTGTGATTGGAGGGTCTTGGCAGCAAGCAAAGAAAGCTTCACATTGTGGCAGCAAGCAACAACTGAGATCATTCAACAAAACCACTTTATTACTGCTTGTTCATGACACATACATATAGGTGTTATTCTTGGTGAACTTCCTGTTTGTGGTGCATCATGCATGATATATTAACTCAACACAATTATTCACTAACAAACTGTACAGCAAAAACACATCTATGAGAATAAGGGTGGACATAGCATCAAAATGTTTTGTTTAATTAGTCCTTCAGTTACATGAAAACTGTACTTTTTATTGCTTACATAGGATTTGATTCTCCCTACGAAACATTGTACTCCCGTTTGTCTTAGCTTGGATGGATATGGCACTGCTGCAGAGTCTGGTTATCAAAACATTAGAACTGCTCTAACTTCAGCATGGTTGAAAAATATTTGGGAGCTTAGTTGGTGGCAAGCTCTTATGCACAGAGTTTTTAACACTGCATGACCGGTAATGATTTATTCATGCATTTTTGTGACTTAAATCACAAAGTAACACAAATGCAGCAAAGGAAAAGCAGCAACATCAACGAACAGAAATTAATTTCATGTTGATAAAAATATAAAACATCAGAAACTCCAGGCTTAGCGAATTCGTGATAGTATTATCACAAAGGGTTGGTGAAAGACTATATGGGTCAAGTTCTCAGCTAGCGCTGTTACTACCACAAATCAATTTTTAATTGACTGACTGCTCAAACTAATTTAATATTCAACATAACACATTTAGTGTTTTCCCCCACCAAAACCATACTGGATAGTTGGCAGTTTTTGAGAGTTTACGATGTTTATTCCAGTTACATAAAACACCTCATAATTGGAGCCCAAACAAGGTTTCAATTGCTGAATCCACTATTTCTCTTTAGTTTTCATACATAAATGACATGCAATCTCAAGAGAAAAAGATTACAGCTGGCATCCAATAGATGCCAGATCCGTATTTGTACATGGCCTGATATCTGTCCCATAATGCCAAATACCGAAAGATACATAGAGTCATAGGCTAGTATAAAAAGTGTTAATGAAAAATACAACAAACATGCTTACACACAAAAATAAAATACATAAACAGGATTACTAAGGTGTTTAAAATTAATCTGCATATTTTTGAGATGACATTGAGGTTATTCTAAAATGATCAGACCAGACAAGTAGATTTGAAGCATAAACAAGGTACGTACTGTTAAAAACTAGGTTTAGAAAATAGTCTGCTAAAACTTTTCACAAATGCAAGCTGAACTACCACAATCTTGGGAAATATACACAATGATACCTTATATAAAACAAAATATGGTATTCTCTCCAGCAAAGATGTTGAAGTGGAACTTGTGGAAGATGAAGTTGTGTATGAATCACTGTAGACAGCATCTATAATAGCATTGGTTTAACAATGAAATAGTGTTTCAACACAACTACTCCTGCCTTTCAATTCTTAACATGAGGTTATATTCATCTGTATTTAACAACTTCACCTACACTTGTGCTTATCGGGCTCATACTGACATAAAAATCACATTTCAAACATAAAGAAAACAAATGACTTCCTTTTATACATTTAGTAATACTATGTTTTTGGTTTAAAACCCCAAAGAACCACAGAAGCCAATATATCAGCTCAGATTTCTCCAGTCATAACTCACCAGCTGATGGAGCTAGACAGCTGTTCAAACCCTTTGAAAAAGCAGAAAGTCTCTTAGGTTTATTAAAAAAATGCAGGCATTTTTATGTTTGAACTTTTTCTGGGATAAGGTCATGAGCAGATAGGGGTCAAGCGATTTTATAATGATGTCACCAGGACCTAAGCAAAAAATACATCGGCAATTTTTTTTTTAAATAGGTGAAAATCCACATCTTTAGAGCCCTTGATTGCCCTTCTAGCATTAGTGGTTGGCAAGTAATGGCCAAAAAGCACAAAGTAATTAATCCTCTAGAGCAGGGCTACTCAATTATTTAAGAAAAGGTCCATTTATCAACATCAAAATTTTTCAAGGTCCGGTTGCTCCCATAAAAGCATGCAAATGTGACATGTTTTGGATTATTCTAACAAAAATATAACATTATGATATAATACAATTGCAAATATATATAAATCCGGTAAATGGATATAAATATTAACATGAGTTGTCAACATTATTTATTGTTTTGCTGGTGGGAATAATTGTATCTTCTGCTTTTTGACAGTTGCTTAATTTTGTTCAAAGGTAGTGATAGCGAGTAGAAGCAATTGTAAAGGTTTATTTGTCATACAACTTGTTCTTTATGAAGTTCTGTTTTGAAAGTGCGGACTGTCAGCAGTCAGTGGCGTAACTAGAGGTTTAAGCCAAGAGTGAAAACGTAGCTGAAAGGGGTTGATTTGCCACTGTGGGGGGTCACTAGCCAACACTCAGAAAAAACTTGAGAAATGATGGTGAATCCAGATGTGGATGGCTATACTAAAACACAAAATCACCAAAAATTCTTCAAAAAGCCCAAAAAAACTACTGAAAACCAAACGAATATTAAAACCAAAGTATAAGTGGGGGCCCGAGTTTTACATTTACCTTCCAGGAGGGGACAATTCGCCTCTCTAGTAGCAGCAGGTAGACCCAGACACAATGAGAGTTTCCAGTAAAAGTTTGTGAGGAGTGGAAAAAACTGGAGATACCTTCTTTTACCAAGAAGTTTTCAGAATAAAAAAACATTTGTTTCACTGCTAAATTCTACTGGAATTCAGCTACTTCCAGTTGAATTTTTGCTGCCTCCACACCAATGGTGTCAAGTTGCCGGAGCTTTACTCCACCACCTTCATCAGTTAATGATGAATTGTTGCCTACAAATATAAGCGAAAATGCCCAGCAGAGCTCTGGAACTTATAAAATTTCCACTACATCCCTGGTGCACACATGTGCATGTGTCTTTTGGTTCAGTTGAGAATTCTGTAATGTCTGTCTCTAAAGAGGGTTTTGAGGAAACAGTAGCAACTGTCTTCGAAAAGTAAAGTCGCCAAAGTTCGGCAGTGTTGATAATCAACTTTTCAATAAGTTGAATATATCTGGAATCTTCTTGCTTTTACTTTCCCCAAAATGACTCGGAAAATAACTAAGTTTGTTTTGAAAGACATGCTTGAACATATTAAACGTTTTCTGAAAAGGGCGCATAGTAGTGATCAAATCAAGAGTAGTACGTTTTCTTCCTTGCAGTTTTATATTCAAGTCGTTGAGGTGTTGCACTACGTCAGCCAAAAATCCAACAGTTTCCCTTCCTTTATCATTTCCTAAAAAAGCTGAAAATACCTTAGCTTTCCTTCACATTTTATTGAATTCCTGTGAAAAAACAATTTCCTTCCCAAAGGACCAAAATCTCTGCAAAAATCTTGCTTAACTCAACCATCTTTCATGATTGTGCACTAGTAAATTTGTATAATTCCATTGTTTTTGACAAGAAAAGGTTTCACTGCTATTTTCTAGCCTTGAATCCACTATTTTTATCAGTATAGACCCGATAGTTATGAGCCATTGTTAAACAGTTATGACGAAACAATCAGTGGCGTACGAGGCATGGGGGGCTGCCACCCCTCCGGCTTGAAAAATTCAGGGTAAACTCTGTTTTCAGGGCAAGCACAACTTGCTAAAAAATATTTCAATACAGTGATAAATTTCTGGGCAAACTCTGTTTTCAGGGCAAGCGCAGCTTGCTCAAAAATTCTGGAAGAAAAACATATTTCAATACAGTGAAAAATTTCCGGGCAAACTGTTTTTCAGGGCAAGCGTAAATTGTTCAAAATTCTGAATGATAAAAAGTATGTATTCAATACAGTGAATTCAGGGCACACTCTGTTTTTCAGGGCAAGCGCAGGTTGCTCAAAAATCCTGATTATAAGAAGTATATTCAATAGAGTAAAAAATTTCAGAGCAAACTCTGTTTTTCAGGGCAAGCGCATGTTGTTCAAAATTCTGAATGAAAAAAAAAATATATTAAATACACTGAATTCAGGCACTGTTTTTCAGGGCAAGCACAAGTTGCTCAAAAATCCTGAAGATAAAAAATATTTCAATACAGTCAAAAATTTCAGGACAATCTCTTTTTTCAGGGTAAGCGCAAGCTGCTAAAAATTCTGAATAATTAAAAATCAGTGACGTGCTGTCTGGGGAGGCAAGGGAGGGAGTGCCGCCCACCATAATAATGAAATGTGCAAACCGAATTAGGGATCCAAAATAACAAATTGAACAATCAGTTGTCCTTTCATGTTGAAAAAGTACAATTATTGTATAATTCAAATCATTTTCATGGTCAATACATCTGAATTTGCGTATTTCTTCTTCAAGTCAGTGGAAAGTCACAAAGGGAGGCAGCGACTGCTTGTGCGTTCTTTCACCGAGTGACTTTCACATTGAGAAGTTTGTCACAAACTGTGTTGGTGAGCACTTGCCGTGCAATATCCTTGATGTCAGCTCTGTAACCTTCATGTCAGCTACAGTGTAATGTTTATATACACTTTTAATAATGTCCTCCTACAGTGGTTCCCAAACTTGTTCGAGCCGTTACCCAAATCAAGGCAGCGATTATGTCTTATTACCCACAATATTTCGCAGTGATCGCTCATAATATAGAACACCATTGTGACTTTGGCTCCGCATTACATCCCGAAGAATTGCATTTCCCCTGGGGGGTAATTTACCCCCAGTTTGGGAACCACTGTTCTACTATATGCTCGCGCATTTCATAGTCTGGCACTTACTTCACGTTGTTTATAATATACTGAATATGCAGCGTTATGCCACATCAGCAGCTGGCCAGACATGCAGCTACTGTGATAAGGCGGCGAAAAGAGGCGACCAATATCTCTACTTCGATGAAAACGTTTCATTGTTACGACATCGTTAGGTAATTCTGTCGTAGCGATATGGCATCACTGGCGTAACGGACAAGCCGCGTTGGCGAAAATTGCAATGAAAATGTATGGACAACAACAGGATTGCGTGACATGAAAAATCTACCAAGAAGTCTCAGCAGACATGCAAGCTCAACAAATCGCATTCAAAACCAAGTTGCTAAACTTTTGAAAGCGCAAGGAAAGACTTTGTCTTTGAACGAACGACGGAGACTAAACATCAGCATTCACAATGCTAAGGTAAGGGAAAACCGAGAGATTTTGAAAGACCTCATTGATGTAAATTGCTTCCTAGTCTAACAGCAGTTAGCATTTCGTAGTAACGGGAGTTCGACCTCCTCCAATCGTGGCAACTATGTGGAACTTTTACATACTCTTGCTGCGAAAGATGAAAGATTAGCTAGACATTTAGAGACATCTACTGTGTTTTCTGGCTTCTAAAACATAATTCAGAATGATTTTAGTGGCTTGTGAAGTGAAGAAAGCGTTCTTGGGATTTGATGATGTGAGTACTGACAGACGAGCCCCTGCAATATTTTTTTAGTTGTCCTTCCTGTTTCCATTTATTCATGTTTGTTTATTTTACATGACATACAGCCAGTATTATTTAGTCAGCTTGTGCAGCGCCATATCAGCCCAACTCTGCCCCCCAAAATGCTTACAGGAGCTCCCCTAATGGTGAATTATAAAAAAAGTTTTTGACGTTGTGCTACATCTCGAGGCCGAATGGCTTTCAAAACAAAATACCTAATTGCAGACACAATTTTGGCAGAATCAGGCCCGCAGGCCTAACGCACTACCACACTTACCGGGGTTCGAACTCCATCCCACTTGATTGTGTCCCATGAACATTTCCTCTTGCCCATGTGCCTGCATGGAAATCGGATTTTTTGCGTGTGTTACTTATTAAATAAAGATTACCGTTACTTTGTCAAAAGTATACAATTTCGAGTCAAGCTTGTTGCAGGTTACATGGCGATTTTAGTGATTAATAATGAGAACCTGCTGGCATGTCCAATTATTTTGCAATAGCGTTTGTCGTTTCTAATTAAGAGGTGACACTTTTTCAAATTGAAATGAAATTTGGTTTTGAAAAAATATTTTAAATAGCATTTGCTCCACTTCTACTTATCGTATTGAAATACAAAGGATGTAATTTTTTCAATTGCAATGCTTCTCTCGTTTCTTGCAATTTGCAAGTTGTTTCGTAAACGCAGAGGAAAACGCGGGTATGTTTTACCGTAAATAATGGGGGAATGTTAAAGCTGAGCAGTCAGAAAACAGTTCTTGTTCTTATGCACATTCGTAGCATTCAAATTTTGGTGTTAAGTAACCCCTCAGGTGACGGTCACATGCAAAAATCGATAGCATTTAATCTATGTCTTGGCACAGGAGGTGAATAAAAGTGTAGCGTATATGTGGTTACTAAATAAATTCTGTCACTCTACGCTTGGCATGGTTGTGTCATGTTTGAATGTAAATGAAACAAAATTTAGACCGTTGTGAAACATATTTTTGAGGATCTATTGATAACTGAACATTTGTGTTTGTTACTTTAGAAACCTTCAGGTAAATTTGATGTGATTTTGGACGACTGATGCAGAATCCAATATGGCATTTTTTAAGTAAGTTTGCTAGATCCATGGCGTGTGTGTTACCAGAATGTAAGATATCAGTTTTCTTATTGGAATTATGCCATGGTTGGGATAAGGCAGTTTCGGAAGCTTAAATCAAACGTGGAAAATGATGAAATCTTGTGTAAAAAATAGAGAAATGAAATGCCGTTAGCGTCTGCATTGCAGACTTGGCAATTAACTGTCAAGACATTGCTGACACTGCAGCGATAGATATTTCACCTTTCAAAACTGATGTACCGAAACAACCCAAACCACCTTTCACCCTAACAGTTTTATTGGTGGCAATAACTCGAGAGAAAGATGTTTTCAGTTTGCTTGCTTCCAACCGCAGGGCTGCGGAGCCGTCGTAAAAATGATACAGCGTCGGCTCCAGAGCTCTTTTTTTCATGAACATGGCTCCAGCTCCGGAGTTCATGGTTTTCAAATGTGTGGCTCCTGCTCCGGAGATGTGGCAGATGAAAAATGCTACAACTTTATTCTTCTAAACTGTCCTACAACAAAGATTTTTAAATGTCATGTTGTTTAACAATTTGGCATTTTGCCCGGTGTGGCTTTTTTTGACGTTTGACTTTTTTCTCAAAAGGTGACCGGCAACCCTGCGGCTGCCAACATTCTTACTCCC
>Ga0210059_1002391_pt1 | contig 29333 bp, 13 predicted proteins | sample Ectturendosymbi2_FD_188042 | JGI IMG/M metagenome (GOLD analysis project Ga0210059, IMG submission 188042) | Ecteinascidia turbinata endosymbiont from Florida, USA - Sample 2 (SPAdes) (version 2) | ecosystem: Host-associated > Tunicates > Ascidians > Unclassified | place: Key West, Florida...
TTATGTTCGTGCACCACATGGTGTAGTAAAGGCACCTGCTCTTGGTCATTAGACAAATTGACAGTGTTCCACGAAGAGCGGTGGGAATTCCAACGTTTCGAAAATTTGTTTGAAGTTTGGCCAACATACTGTTCTCCGCATAATTTACAGGTTGCAACGTAAATACCGTAATTGGCGCAAGTTAGCATCTACCTTAAAGGAAACAATTTGCCCTTTGAGTGCAAGGCAGTGACTTTAGGTACCATGTTTGCATCGTACTTGCCAAATTTGCCACACAACGCACAGTATCCGCATGGTCCCGAGTAACCTCTTTGCTGTTGGTTCGAAGCTTGACTGTGTGCCAGTAATCTGTAGTTTGTTGGAAGTTGGCCAACTGTGGTTGGTCTTTTATATGTGATCATAGCTTCGTTATTTAAAGTTTTTTTCTTTCTTTGTTAGACGAAGCAGATTGGGAAAAGAAGTTGGCCAGACACTGTAATTCTTTTTATCACTAGGATTTGGTGAGTGCAGTCTATCTTCTCACTTGGACACCAGTGTGATCATGTCGTTCGTCATATTGACAGGAAGTTTCGATTTTTTTGCTTTGTTCTGTAATCTAATTAGGCTTGTAAGGTAGTCTTCTTTTCTTTCATTCAATCGTCGTAATCTTATGACTTCTCCAAATATAATTGTTTTAAAAGTTGACGGAGGATGGTGTGATGAACCATGAATGAACCTTCGCCCAACAGATGTAGGTTTGACGAAGTCTTTAGTAACAAAACCAAAAACGCTGTCAGCTGCAATGCGATTTCTGCAAGATTTCATAGCCTGACCGAAATGTCTCGAGACCGGAACGACCAAGACCGAAAAGTCCCGTGACCGAAACGGCTTAGACCGAAACTGCTCAGACCGAAACGGCCAGACTAAATCGGCCAGACCGAGAAGTCACGTACCCGTAACTGCTTTCGACTGCTTTTTCCTGTTCTAGAGAGCACGTACAATTTTAAATATCCCATGCAAAAGTGAAGTCAACCTTTTTCCTATAGTAATTGTTTAATGCCAATCAAATCCTTCAAGGGAGTCGTGTTTGCCAATAAATAAAAGCATTGCTGCACGTACCAAACAACGATAAAAGAAATCAAATAGTTTTCGTGAGAAGATAATGTTTACGCAAATATAGCAAGCCTCTTGCCACAGTATGGTTTCATTACATCTTCCTCTCTCTTTGCCAGAAAGATGTGCGTGAAATTACGGCAGCCGCGTATTCGTAAGAGCATGGGTTCAGGAAGTTTTTTCGGGTCACATGGCTCACATTGCGTTTGTCACGATCACGGAAGCTGAGTATTGACGATCTAGCGTAGCGTTGATTGAATGCCGCTTTCTCTGACGACAGAAGTTATTGATCTGATACTGTAGCGCGAACTTTACAACCTCAACCAAGACAGTTTGCCTTTGCATGTCTGACTCTGTTCGATTTGGTCCGGTAGTTATCCTTTTTAAAGTGATTATTTTTGTTTACTGACGTGAAAAATAAAAAACATATTATTTGCATAACTCTTGTTGAAAATCGTGCTTAAATGCGTTTTCAGCTGATGTAGCTTGAGTTTGCTTATTTCCTTATCTGGGAATTGCGAAAAGGATGAAACCTTGTTCCAGCATCAGGACACCACAAGGGCGACGCAGCCGAATCTGATCGAAATTTGCTTTGGAAGTAGAACAGTGGATGTAGTTTTCTCAAATTTGCTTGTTTGTGCCGGAAATTTAAAATAATTTTTTCTATGAAAGCATAAAATTTCGACTAATATTCAGAATGTCGTTGATAAGCGATGCAGTATATAAGGCCAAGGCTTTATGGTAGAATTCGAAACAGTACAGGAAGAACCCTTCAATTCAAAGAGAACGGCCAATAGTTACCAGGATTTTCGCATAAGCAAAGAAATTCGTAATTTTTTCAACGCAATATGTGCATGTTGGCAACACACTGTCAAACGTATCCCACACAGCACAGATTCATTGTGAGATTTTCGCAACTGTGGTACCTACAAAGAATAGGTTATTGAAATCGGGTTGCGTATCCCTGCCTCATTTTTAGAATTTGCAGAAAACAAGGTTACATTAGTTATGCACAGAATTAAAAATATGCACTTTATCTGCTGAATGACTTGACTGTGTAGGCGCTAAATGTCTTTATTTCAGAGCGATATTTGAAAAATGAGACATTTTTTGCCATTAGCAAGTCATCGATTTCTTTAGAAATGTAAAGATTATATTCGAAAGAGTCAAGAATGAAAATGGCGTGGTTTGCCTTTTTTTTGCAAAACTGATGTTAAAGGAACTGGTTCGTTCTTTGGCTCAAGTAGAGCCATGAACGGAAATGCGGCGACTGACGACTAGCTGTCAGCCCTTGTCATGCACACGCAATCCGGGAATGTACCTCATTAGAGGAAGACAGTAGCTGTCAAATCCGGCCTGGTTCGTTCAAAGAAAGTTGACCGTCTTGAGTGTGCAGCTCAATCTGATGGAAGGAAAAATAAGTTTTAGACAGAAAACCGTAAGTCTAGTTCGAACCCACGAAATTTTTTTGTGTGGGAGAGTACTACATTATTGACAGTTATAGTTCATGAAAACTTTACAAAAATGAAGCAAGATCAAAGACGTAACGAAAGAATCTGAGCATTGAATGCTTGCGCAACATCCGTATGTTTAGGTTTTAAGTGAAAGTGAAAAGGAAGAACTGAAAAGAATAATGTGAGAATATCAACAAACAACATTTTGTGCTGTGTTTTCTAGAAAACTACCAGCTAGAAACACGAAGTACCCACACATACCAAAATGTAGTCCCATTTTCTAACTAACCCACACATCACTTTACAATAGAAAGCCTACAGTGGTATAGAACAGTGCTTCTTAACCTTTTTCGGTTTAGTTCACCCTTGCAATCGATTGCTGCATTCCCACTCCCATACACCCTATTTGAATGTATAGCCGATGTAACAATATCCACAGTACATCAAATGGTCATTGTAAGACAATGGTATTTCCTCTGCTTCAGCCACAGCTTGCTTTCTGCCGTGCAGCAAACTGGTCTTCAAGTATGGTGTGGTTACAGACTTAGCTTCGCAAAATGTTTTTGTTCGTTATATTAGCACATGCGGTATTTGAAGAGGAAAGGAGTAGAGGCTTTTTACTAGTAGAGTCGTTTACGACTGATGAATCGACGGAATTTTACTGTTTGTACAAAAATTCGTGCTGTTGCTTGAAAAATTGTGGGGACTTCTGATGATTGTTTGTTTTGTAAATGACTCCGCAGTTTCGAAGGAAACAAGCACTGGTTGCCATGTTTAAAATTGCAAAACATGCTTTGAGCAGACGGCGCATGGCTCGATTCTTCACTTTTGGCAAGAAGAAATCCATACTTAATATGATCATCATCCCACTTCCGCCATTAATTTTTGAAGACGTCTTATTCTCGACGCTAACCTTCATTTTTAAACCTGGTTCTTCAAACTGCGAAGGTGATGAAGCTGGTGTGTCCTGATCGATTTCATCCATGTATTTATATATACTTTCATCAAAACAAAGTAGTGTTTTTATGCGTATTTCTTAGACATTCTGCAGGGATTAGCTAAGGAATCGATGCCTATTAGATGTTGTAATCAGTACCAAACTGGTAGCAAACGAATATCACAAATAAGCCACTCCTGTACTTCGAGTGATAAGGCTACTCTGATCAGTGTTCAGGTGTCTGGTTTTCACTCGAGATTGAGAATGAAACTTTCGAAAGTACTGCGATGATACCAGATTAGGAACAGAAATTTCATTCACCCCTCTTCTTCCATTCACCCTTGCAAACATTTCAATCACCTGAAGTGAATCATTCACCACGTTAGGAAGTGCTGGTATAGAAAAAAACGAAAGTTAATTATGGGTCTTTCCTGAGCTGCATGTTTGTTTTAGCTGTGTGTATTAAAAACAAGGTTTGCTGCATCACGTAACATCTATAAATATATTGCTTGGTTTTTATTCAACAAACGTCGATTTCGAGCAACCAAGTATTGAGAGTCAGAGCGTACTTTTTCTTATGTCCAGACAACACTTTCATATCCAGGCAAACCTCTGTATTGCTATTTTAAAAAAGTGATTGGGATGATTTTTTCACGTTAAGAAACGAATCTTGCAACATTCATCAAACATTTTGACTAATATCAAGCTACCAGCAATTAGCAAACGATTTTGTAAAAAACTGTTATGTCGCAAGGAGCATGGCAACACACAGTTGTTGCGAAACCACCAGGAGGAAAAGTGCTACGACGCTACTAAAAAACAGAGGTTGTATTCTCATTTGCTGTTTAGTGTTTCTTCGATCTATTTGCGCTTCACATATACCTGCAACGTCATGGCGTGCGCTTTTCTTGTTATCTGTATCAGTCTTTACGGCAACCTGCTGCTGTTTTGTCAGCACTGATGTCATATTTTGGCCTCAAATGGTTGTTCTTCGCAATATCCTTCATGTGGATAGGTTGAAAGAAGAATTTTGCCTTACTCAATTTCTGCTAGCGGCAGCACCAGTTAACGAAAATTAGTTTGGGGAATTAAGGCCCAATTAGAAAAATTACTCTTTTCAATCTCACTTTTTCTAAATGATGGCTAAACAAGCCGCATTTGAACTTCATGGTGATCTGCTGTTCCAAAAACTGCGCATTGTTTTATATACCACTATGTCAAAACATTCTTTAACCGTAAGCAGTCATTCTATGCGTAGTAGATCAGCTTGCTTGGGTTCTTTCAGGATTGATCATTTTTAGTAAAACTTAACTTCAAAATTTCTGGATAGTCTCTTTGCGCCTTTATACAACGCATTTTTCGAGAGACATTTTGCCGAAAGATATTGGCTACGCGTTTAATACATTTTGTTGAATATATATGGCAAACAAAAAGATAAAAATGATTTAGATTTCACGAGTTTAAAAAACTAGAATCTATACATGAAGAGCACCAAGTTTAGCTATGTCATTTTCTTGGTTTTCATATATAAATATTGCAATTTTTTGTTTGTCTTTAAATAAAATTTTACGTAATCAAACTCAAAGTTTTAAACGATTGCAAATTACACATAAACGCCACATTGTTATGTCATCAAAGGTCTGCTGAGGCTTATAGTAGCGTTTGTTTACAAAGATTTAGATGCTCTGGTTCAGTGGCAATTGAAGGTCAGCCTCTTGAGTCTTTCACCCGGTGACAGTGTTGGAAGCTTGGGCGAAACGGGTTCATATTGCCTAACAGGAAGCGATGTATTAGTCATATCGTCACCATGCTGGCGTTCAAAGATGCTGTCAGAAAGCAAAGTGCGCCATGGCAATCTTGGTAGGTTAGCGTCACGTTACACGTAAACCACAAAAGTCTGCACGCTGGTAACAAGTTTGTCTGACTCTGAATCATCTACTTATGCTCTCTTGTTTGAATTTATAGACATTTATGTCTCAACTGAACCACGGAAGAGTTTGGTTGGTTTATTCAGTGAAGCGGCAATGGCTCACTTTCAAAAATTTGATATCATATTTGCACTCGATTGTCCCAAACTGGGGTCCAGGGACCACTGGTGGTCCGTGACGATAGTACAGGGTGGGTGTCCATGAAGATATGACAAACAATATAAAAGTTCAACATGTACATTGTGCAGTATGTACCCTGTCACAAATAGCAACCGCAGTGATTCGATTTTGAAATGGTTCATAAACTTTTTCAATGGTGAATCATGATTGTTGCGCCATCTTAAAATTCCCACTCAAAAAGTTGTTTACAATGATTCTCGCATTCTGCAGCCATGACCTCATAATTTGTCGCATGATTTAACATTAGTCGGAATGTTCCCGCTCTGCCAAGATCTTCCCCGAATTTTCTATTCCATTTATTCTTTTATTACGTAAATTGCGATAAAATTGATGCAACGTAAGATTGGGGTCCGAGAGAAAAACAATCCACAAATTTGGGTCAGTTGCCCCAAAAGTTTTGGAAAGCCTGGTTTTGGGCGAAGTTTGCCTCAATCGTTGTGAATGCATTGGATTTGAGCCAATAATTTGTTTGGAGCAATATTTTTTCGAAAGATAGAGTACACTGTTTGCAGGGTTAATCAAAAAATTATGATGAAGCAGAACATTGCTCGAGCATGCGAAATATATGTAGTATCAACTTTTACGCTTGCTGGTTGACTTTGATTCAGGTTTTTCGTATCTTGGTATGCTGTTTCATTTCTCGACTATTGTTTTCGATCAAATTGATCAAAAACAATCCCTGTGTCACGTGACAAAAGAGTTGTGGGTTTTCGTGCAAAGGGTTATGCTCAAGTCAGCGATTCTCCAAGTTTGACAGGAAAGCTTTTACAAGCTTCACGCTGTGATATTCAGTTCTTTACAAAGTAATTTAAGTTCAAACTGCTTCGCGTACTGACGCGACAACGCATTTAGAAAGCAACAATTATAAATCTCGTACTCAAAATGATGTTGATAGCTGCATTCTTACACATGAATTCTTTCTTCAGAGAAGGTTATCAATAAGTATTGTCGAGCTAACAATTACACATAGCAAGATAAGCATCATATCTGTCAAGTACGTCTTTCTATAGGATCTTTGAGTAAATTCTGTGTGCTACCAAATGTGGTGTTTGTCGTTCAGACATATTTTGCAACATGTTGTGCTCTGGGTTTTGAAATTTTGATATATGACTGGGCAATATGCACCTTTTCTATTGCAATTTTTTGTTATCTTCTACTGATTGAAATTCAAATTATCGAAAAAACTTCTGTTTTTATGATCCTGAGCCGACAATGAGCTTGATAACGTTTATCTGTTTTGCGGGATCTTGCGTTCCGTGACCTACAGCATCTTATTTAAATGTTCAAATGCGGAATAAACGTTTTATCAAGCTCGCTGGCGTTGTTCATGAACTGTACCTATAATCTTAGCAGAGCATTTGTCCGCTATATCGAAAGCAAGGTTTTCCATCTTCACGCATGATAACGCAATTACGCTCACCGCAGTATGGAAGGGATGGATTAGTGGCTTTGTGCGCCCAACACGAAGTCTCCTTTTGCGGACCCACCATCGTGTAACGACTAAAACAATGAAAAGTTCACCCGTCCAGCAACATTTACAAATTAAGAACTGCCATCATGTCTCGACTGCGACGACTTGCGCTTTTGTCTGTTGTGGTGGTCAGGGTCGGATCCAGCCAGTAACGTTACGGGGGGCGATTTCCGTAACAATTGGAAGTCAAGTCTCATAACGGCTTTGCTACTGCAAGGGAGATGAATCATACTTCACAACACTGCTGTGACGAAACGACGGACTACAAAATGGCCTTGTATCGCGAATGCTCTTTTCCAAATTGTAAAAAATCGTGGTGAATAAAGTTATTTTCTTAGTTTTTTTGGGGGGCGATCGCCCAAATCGCCCTCCCCCGTGGATCCGCCCCTGGTTGGAGGGAGAGTGAGACTGACGCCAGGTTTAAATATAGGATAAACTGTGTCTCGACAAGACCATGGCTTGCGTCATTTGAAACAAAGACACACAGATCAGTATTTGTCGCGAGGAAAGCTCTGGAGAAAGGCATTCGTTAACTTGATTCATTCATTTATTTTCATACCCGCATTTACTCTCAGGAGGGTTGCCGGGAAGCAGTCTTGTGAGGACGCGAAATGTCTCATGATTTTGTTTTCAGCAATCTCAGATAGTACCAGGATGGGACCAAGCAAGGTCAGAGGTATGTTCACTCCACCCGGTTCTTGTTCAAACTCTGGGTCATTTGCCCGTGGGTGTAACCAACAGAACGTGCCTCGCTAACCTTTCCTGGTATATTCTGGGCACGTGGACGAACCAACGTAACTGACATCTGTATTCAGAGCAGTGGCTCAACATTCAGGGCTTTACGAATTTCACAATTGCCCACTTTGTCACAAAGTGTCACACCGTGAAATCTTCGCAAAAATCCCATTTCTGCCGCTTGCACTTGAAACAGCACTCTTTCAGTCATTGTCCAGCATTTATCACCATAGATGAGGAACGGAACAAAAACCAATTTGAAAACTGACTGCGTTGCTGCTTTGAAAACTTTTGTTGTGTGACCACAAAACGATAAAGCTCACGTAGAACTGCATTTGCTTCAACAATCTGTAGTATCAATCTGTTGTTCCCCCTTCCGTTACTCGTGAATACCACACTAAGGTACTGTTCGACCTGCAGTAGCGTATTTCCGCTTACTTACAAAGCGCACTGACTTGCGTTTCTGGAGAGACATAAGTTTTTTGTATATAGGAATATTCATTCCAGTTATGGTTACAAGAAAAAGAATAAAAAAGAAGGAAATAGTAGCCTACTTACTTAATGTACAATCTTCCAATGACAAAAAGCTCGGAACAAGGTAAGACCGCCAGACACTATAGAACTCCGATAAAAAGCAACGTTGTTAGTATTGGGTGCTAGCAGGCCCGTAACCAGGGGAGCCACAAGGGGGCGAAGTCACCCTAGAAAATTTTTCGTACCCCCCGGAAAAATGTGTTGGACATAATCTAAAACTATTGGACACAGTTCAAAAAATTTGGGCCCCTCTCAGAAAACTCTTCGCCCCTCCTGGTGTCATGAGCTGGTTACGGGCCTGGATGCTAGGTCTGGTTGTTGCCAACTAGATTGCCCGCGAACAGAGATTGTTTGTTGAGCCTCTATATGATAGTTAAATCAACTAGAAACGTTTCCAGTTTCTATTTGATTAAGGGCTGATGATGCCAACTTTGTAGGCGAAATATATACTCTGTAAGATCTTCGTGTCTGATTCTGTGCTGAGAAAGGATTTCTTTCCATAGACAGAAAAGTTTCTCGTGAGTTTTGCATGGAAAAACGTGCCTACATTGGGCTTACTTCATATAGTTAGCTGAGAGTGTTGCGACAATACTTTGCTGTGCAAAACGTGCCTTCATGCTGTTTGCCATCAGCCTAAAACATAGAGGATTGAAACACTATTTTTTGTATTGCTTGGAAAATGACAACAAAACGGCATGAACAAGCTAAGTGTCTACTGAATGGATTGTGCTTGTTTGGTCCATAAAATATGTGGTTACTACAACAAAGGAGTTCACGTACAGCTAATCAGATCTATAACTGGACGATATATTCGAAAGTGGCAACATGGTCCCGCGTGAGAATGTGTATATCCGAAAAATAAACCTACAAAAAGCGCTAAAAATCACGGAAATTTAACGAAAAGAACTTCTGAACTACACGAAAGAGGTATAAATTCCAAGAAAAGGTCGCACTGCCATTTGTTCTTGATAAGAATGTATAGGAAAGGGCTTAATCTTTGTTGAAGATCTCAGGTAATCGCAGAACCATAGTCGGCACAACAAAAAACAGATTTTTGAGGGGGCACTACACATAAGAGGGGCATATTTCACATTTTCAGACAAACGGCCAAATAGGTCACACCTACGTGGGGCCCCAAAAACTAAGATGGCCTAGAGCCCCGCGCTTCCTAAATCCGTCCCTGGTCACGAGCATCCAACCCTGATTGGAACGAGTAAGCTGAAACTATGCAAAAATCAATGAGTGACCGTTGAACCAACGAATCCCTGCACCAGGTGAAGCCTACTAGTGCAATTCTCGAGTACACCTGGTGCAGAGATTCCTTGGGTCAAAGTTCGATTTGTTTGGTCAACGGTGCTCTTTTCCTGTGAGTGAGGCGTGTTTCCAGGTTCCAGTCACTAACCTATGGCAAGATTGCCGTTCACGCGTGGCTTTCGAGTCTCCCAGAGCAGAAGCACTCGATCTGCGCTGTCCCCGTTCGCCTTCCCAGATATACAGCTCCATTGTGGATAGCTGATGGACGTGATGGAGGAAACCGTCGCGAATTTTTAGAATAGGCCCCTCTGCCCAAAGCCCGCGCGCAGTCCTTGGTCGCCCTTGCGACGACCTATGCGCGACATTTTCATTGTGTTTTGCGTGTTTCATGGCATAGTAACTGTCTAAATAATACCGTTTGACAGACCGGTCGTGTTATTTACAAAGCATCTTTTGCCACAACAGGGGATACCACAGGAAGGAGTTGTTGCTGGCACAATTTCCCAGGAAAGAGTGGCCTTACATTGAATCTATTGCAATCGCAGTCATGGTGCAATTACAGCACATGAAAATGAGAGACAATGCATTGCCCTACCACACTTTTCTTCTTGGGACAAGGTGAACGATATTTTTGGTCTCGTTTCTGCGACAAAACCTCGCCATTAGTTTCAGACCCAAATTACTCATGTTGCGGCCCGTTTTGTTGACAACTGTTTGCCATGAACACGGCTTGTCACAGCAGCTACGGTTTCACACAAATGAAAATGCAAATTTGAAAGTCAAAAAATATGATGCCTAAGAGATTTTTATAACTTCAGCGATTGATTCTTCACAACTGAAGAAAGGTATTTGAAAAGGTAGCATTGTTATTATCACTTGGTCTCACCAATGCTGAAAACAATGTGTCTGGGACTACACCAAAACGCAATATTTTGATCAGCTATCCCAAATTGTGTCACTTGTTTCAACCTAGATTTCATAGCAGCCTGGCAGATATTTTACCGATAAACCATGCATAGAAAGACACGATCAACCAGTACGTCAAGTGTTTCGATCAGCCAATCATACCATTATCGTGACGCAAGGTCACAATGTGTAATAATTTGTCGGAGTTTGTTTTGTTAAAATTTTATTGCTAAAAATAATGCATTATGTAGTCCAACCTGTGCAGCATGGATTTCGAGATGTTGTTTTGAACGCTATGAACTTATGCAAGCCACAACAAAAGCTTTGTGACATGAAGACATTTCGCTTGATGAATGATCTGTGACGTAAAACGTTCCGGCGAGCTTACTGTACTTGCGTCGCATGTGTGGACTACTGAAAAACACTTGCTGTGTAATTTATTATCTCTTCTAATAAAGATCGCTTCGAATGAGGGACTCTCTGCAGTTAGACGGCATTCGAATCGCCTTAATTTTTATTCTTGCATCAATTTTATTTTGAACTGTCAAGTGATCGAAACAGAAAGTTCTGACCTGTGGCAACACTTCGCGAGGTCGCTTGGCCTTGCGCTATTTGCCTTCGTTGACTATTTCTTGATAGAAAAGTACAGCTTTATGACTCATAATTAAGAACAATAAAGCACGGTGCAAGGAATCTTTGTTATTCGTCAAGATGACAATATCAATGTGTGTAAATAAAACTCCTTAGAATGAAGTCGACGATAAACAATGAAACGCAATAAAACTTTTAAGGAACAGTTTTTTCTCATTTATATGTTCAGGCCCTAGCCCCAGGGATCTACAACATTATCCCTAATGTATATTCAAAATTATTTAATCCTAAAGTGTGGTTTTGCCACTTGGTTCATTCGAGCAATAACCTAACTGCAAGCGAAGAGATAAACCTTTCTTTATATTTTGTTGACCTCCGATCAAATTTTTGTTGGAAGTCTGCGAAGCTGCTTTCTCTTTTTAGAACTAGTTTCCAGTAAATAACCAGTGGCTTCCCTAACGTCGCATCCCATTTAGATACAGGTTCCGGTCGTTCTTATCTGATGCGCTTAATTATTTTTAAACTAATTAAGGGTTAATTAGATCTTGTGCGGTTGAAATATTTTTTCTGCGACTTTCTTATTCACTACTTGAATTTCCAATTCATTTGTGGACCAAAAGCTTCAACTGGCACCAGCTCTTAGGAACTTTGAATTGGCTCTGGCCTTATGTCCAGGCAAGTGCAGTTGGATAACTAATTTTGTAGCATGAAAGAAAAAAATGGTGCACAGTGACAATGTTGAGATAACAATGGGACGACCTTCGGCCACGAAGCTCACTATGGTCACTTGGTCAAAAGAGCTTTGTGTGAACGCGGGGAAAGCCTTTGTCAATCAAGAATTATCCACACTTATGATGAATCTTATGTGCCCAGTGATCTTACAGAATAAGTTAAGTAACAGGCAGCAACTCATCAAGGCGTGGCTATGGGCATAATCGAATGACCTTATGGTAACATCAGCTGAAGTGCGAAAAGTATGATAGAAAGATGTCTGTGTTAGACGGTTTATGAAATAAATGCGTCGGTTGTCTTACAGTGTAGAATAGCGAACCGTTTGCAAGTAGTGCGATCCATCATAGACCCAAAGTGTGCACTAGTGACTGGTTGTAGTATGCTGATGAAAGCTTAGGGAAAAGCAATACAGACGTATTTTGTAACATCACTGCAAATAAACGAGTTGCAATTGAGCATGCAGTCGAGCGTGAAAGCGTTTTACCTAGCATGAAGGAGTCACATGGGATGTTAACATATCTGGAAACGTCCTAAAAGTAAAACTTATGAGTTGATTCATACCAAAGTGAGTGAACATGAAGATTAAAATGTGTCTCACTACTTTCAGTAGATCGGTTGAGACACATTTAGAAACTGCCCAACATATTAATGGTTAAGAAGTATCACAGGGTTGTGCTTGATGCGTTCCACACATTGTTGCCGTCAGCCAAATTTACCGGGTCGATGAACACGAAAGAACTTCAGTAAACCGGCTCTGCGGCATTCTTACATTGTGGTAGTCCTGGCAAGAAGAAAGAGCCAGAGGTGTGAGTGGCATTCCTTCCGAAGTTGTATGAAAAATCCTACACATGCCTTCCTAAACATCCATCCTCACAATGGTGACAAAATACATGGTGTGGTCCAGCCTTGATAGAAAACGTTAATGCCTGCGTCTGTGCGAAAAGGCAACTGGGTATAGAGTTCATGAAATTCACTTAACAGTAACAATTAACTCCAAAAGTTTTAAGGATAAACACAAACTTTCATACGATTTTTACCAAGGCATACTCTATTCCTTAGAAAGGAATTACGTGCATGAGCTTAATATTTGTGCGAAAACCTTAGTATCCACCAGGGACTGATAGGTAAATATGCAGACTGCACCTTCATTTAGGTTGAAGCTCATCGCATTGAATAAAAGTTGTTCATTCCAAGAATACCTGATCTCAGTCAATTCGAAAATCCTTAAAATTTACAAATTCAAGATAAGACACACTGTATACACCAATATGAAGCAAGGTATTGTGTCTGTAACATAGCACAAAGATGGAACCATCGACATAAGGGCATTTCAATAGCATCGTTTACGTCAGTGTTTCCCAACCTTTTTAGGTTTGCGGCACCCTACAAATAATAATTTGCGGCACCCAGTGGCGAACCCATAGCAATTTGCTTTAAGATTTAATGGCATTTTCAAAAGTATTTTTAATGATATGTTGAAAAATGTCTTTTCTCGCGGCACCCCTAAGTATTGTAAATGGCACCCTAGGGTGCCGCGGCACTCCGTTCGGAACCACTGGTTTACGTGTAAGCATGGACAATGGTCACTGAACACTAACATACTTCAAACCTTACCTATTGGAAGAAAACCGTTTAAAATATTGAATATGTTCATTTCTCAAAACAGCATCTTTGAAAGCCTAATTTCTGAAGGTGCGCTACGTTACAATGCTCTTTTTACCCTTAAAAATTTTAGATATAGAATTTTGTGTCATTGGCTTGCCAGAAATAAATGCAAAAACAACGGTCCGTGTGTGTGCGCTTCTGATTTGCAATGTTACTTGCAGACCTACACTTGGGCAAAAAAGTTGTTTCGGCTTTTTGTACGTATCAAAATCACAGCTCGCACTTACGTAATTGTCTCAATAAATGTAGTTTAATGAGGGGTAGGTTGACCGGGGAATGGGTCCCGGGAGATAGGCTTGGGGTATCAAAAAGTCATTTTTGGGCGGAAAACTAGATTTCATCACACGGCTAGGACTACGAGCCTCTACATAGATTTTGTCCATGGGTTCCGCAGACGCTCGTGTTTTAAGTAAATATATAGATATATTCGCCTTTTGTAAGATATTTTTTGGTTGCTTGCAACTCATTTTACTTTTTTGCAGTCATATCTTTTAGATTTTCACTTTTGGTTTCACGTCTTTCATGCGTCTCATGCGAGGCTGCCTGCAAAAGCTGTACCACAAAACTTCTCTTTTTGAAACACAGTACGTAGAACCAGTGGCGTAGACAGCCCAAAGATTTGGGGGGGACAAAATGTTTGATTTTAGGCGAATAACAATATTTTGTTTAAAAAAACGCCTCTGAAAGCACAAAATGACTATGTTTTCCAAAAATTTTGAGGGGCATGACCCTTTGAACCCCCTGGCTACGCCTATGCGCAGAACAATACTTCGAGAAACATGGCACCATGGCAATATAAAATCCGAACTTTTTGTCGTCCCCTCCGTTGTTACAGCACCAGTCTTACAGCAGTCGTCATTGCGAGGGTCAAAAAAGTTGGTCTTTTGAACTCTGTCAAATATTAGAAAAAGGGCGAAGGTTTCCTCGGTGAAATCTCCACACACCTGTGCCGTAACACGTGAACTGCTACGTTACTGATTTGCTACTGAGTTGCGATTTTCTGGAGCGAAAAGATTTCAAAAATAAAGCAGTGTGAACGTGATGCCTTCTTTTTTACAAACTATGTTTAGATGCGCACTACTATGAAGATACCATATATCAGTCTTCGTCAACTTTTACTACTTCTTGCATCCACTCTATTACAGTTTACGAGGGGGTTTATTTTGCCTTTGAAATAATTTGATGAACTCTTTGAGGCATTTTTCTTCAAGTGATTATAAACAGATGCAAAAAGCTCGTTCTTTGTACAAGAGTTTTGTTCGGTACTGCTTTACCAGTATGACAAAACAATTCAGGATATAAGCACATTAGTGGGCGCTTTATGTTCGCTTTCAGTAACCTCAGCGTTAACCACTTTCTTTTACTTGTCTGCGCAGATTGCAGCGCCACAAAAGCCGCCAAATGTAACCCGATGAAGTTAAATCAGATCGTCTCAAGATGATTACTTGCAACGAATAGGACCAAATGCAGACAAATCAAGCTAAACATCTACCAACTAATGGCATCTGCAGTAGGCCTAATGACACGCTGCATGCACTGGTGCCATTACAACATCAATCAATTTAATTATTTATTAATGCAGGTTTTTTTCAAGGAAAATGTTAGGTACCTGGTATGGACCTGTAGGGACCCGATTTCTCTGATTTTGGGGACCCGATTTTCTCTGATTCTAGGGACCCAATTTTCAATTCTAGGGACCCGAATCGAGTCCCTAAAACACCTTTAAAAAACTGATTAATGTCTATCAAAGATTGGCACCGAAATTTAGCTTGTGCAATAGAAGATTATGAAGAGTGAACCTTGTATTCACAAACAGGTGATCAAAATTAATTGAAATCATACCATGCCAAGTAGGGTATTGATGTTAGGTGCACGTTTTTGTTATGTTTTAGAAAATGGCATTGCTAAAATATCCAATCAAACGAAACATTGATGTTTTGCTCACGTTTTACATGTTTTAGGTGTGCGTGTTTTGTAGGGATTTCATAGAAGCAATAAACGTAAAAGTTCTGAGATGCGTATTACTGAACAAACGACTTCCCGGTGAGTTTTCGCTGAGCTCATGTTGGACTCAGTCGTTCGATAGTTTTGGCTTTGTTGCTGATCTGCCTGATGTAATTGCAAACGTGTTATGCTGGATGTGTAACAAATTATAAACGGATTGAGATGCAATAAGCACTATGATTAGTAACTCCACGTCTCATTTCGTAACTATTCACCGCCGTGGCGAAGTTATTTCGCGACTTGGACATGGCTTGTCATGGCTGGCATCAGTTTTTGCAAATCTGCAAGCAAAAACTAATAAATATTAAAGCTGCTGAGCGAGGTCAGTGAGTTTTTGTTTAGACGTGAAAGAAGGTTAGTGAGGGTTTACAATGAAAATGTGTTCGCAAACTTTCAAAATAGGACGACGCTAGATTTGAATTCACATTCAGTCGATTATGGCTTAACTTGTTCTAGGTTTGACGAGAAACAGAGCAGTGTGGGGACAAACCAAAAAAAACAAACTTTTAAAAGTTTAACATATACACGCACAATGCTTTCGTGGTAGCAAACGGTACTTTTACTAGTGTAGCAGCACGGTAGCTGCTACACGCGCATTGGAGAGACACCGCGGAGTGAAACGTCAAAGGCATAACATCCCCAATGGCGTAAAAGTCATTGGAATGTTCCCTTGGTCGAGCAGCTAAAGCTGCGGTGCGCGAAGCAATTTCAGTACTTTCGCTGATGTGCCTTTAACAGATAATTGTGTTTCCGATGATCAAAGGTTATGTTAACTGCTTGGAATTATTTTTATCGCTACATTGCGAAATTGTGTTATTTGCAATTCAAAGGTGACATCAAATTCATTAAATTTTAAACATACCTCAGGCGATATCACAAACGTAAGCCCCAAGAGTCTGACAAAATTCTTTCCCTCTGCATTAATTTCTTTTGGTTTTTGAGTCGCAGGTCATGCTGCATACATATTCAATCGTTTTGCATAAAATAACGTTTCTGATTTTAAGCTTTACAAATTTGATTTAGTTGTTTTCTAATGGGAAATACTAACGGTAACGCCGCTTTAATGTGAAAACCTTTTACCGCAACTCTGATAATTTAAACCAGTGGTTCTCAAAGTGGGCGGAATCGCCACCTTGGGGGTGATGTTGAGAGGCAAGGGGGCGAAAAAAACAAACGGGGCGGTAGGGGGGCAAAACAACACAAAGGGGGCGAAAATGCTCAACCACTAATTGATCATTGAGTTAACCCCAGTACCCCTGTTATGACTTGTTAGTTTCTTGCAATTTTAATTTACTATGAGAATCGTTGGAGGTTGTTACTAAAGCAATTTATCCGTTACGTTTTTATCCTGGATCGTCTATGTCCCCGACTACAGTGTGGATTAATTTCACAAGAATTCTGAACGTAATATTAGCGTCGTAATATAGTTGCTTAGTTCAGCTATCACATGGCTTGGTTCAGCTATTTCATACTTGTTTTAAATAAAATTCTTTAAATTTGCTACCTTGTGTTTGCTTTATCAGGTTTGGGGGGCGAAAACCACGTGCCGAGGGTGAGAAGGGGGCGATGGAATAAAAAAGTTTGAGAAACACTGAAACACTGATTTAAACGAAGGCTGCAAAACGAATAAATGAGTGCAATTTTCAGGAAGAAGCTGCGAGAATAAATCTATGAGGAGATGCACAAACATTAAGAAAGAACGAGAAGAACGATCTTATAGAAACCTACGTAAACAAAGATTCGGAAAAACACGATATAATGGCAGATGTAATAATCCTTGTGCCAGCAGTATATGTATATTTCGAGTATTGCATTGAACTTAAAGTATTTATTGTTACGCCGCTACTTGTCCAAAACCTCGTAACGAAAGAAGCTATACACACTTTAACTGCTGAAGAGTAATGCTTGACGACGATTGACAAGCTTTCAGTTTTAGGAAAGTACAACAAAGAAACAAAGACTTCCGTTTTCTTGACATGTGTTTGGCCCGGTGACCCGTACGCTGGTTTGGCAAAATGTGCCACACCGGAAAGCATGTCTAGCTTCGAAGGTTGCTGTTGTTATGAAAGCTCATCCCTCGTTTAAGCATATAATGGCATTGTCTCAGAACGGAATATGCATAGCAACAATGGGCCACAAGGGATACGATCAACTCCTCTGCCTCAGATTTATCGATAATCTCAGATTTCTGACAATATTGACGTGTGTGAAGAAAACCGAATCTTTGAAAAAGCAAATGAACTCTGAATACATTTACAATGCCTGAAAAGCACTCGATTCGACAATATCTTGTTACAGGCGGCGTTTCGTGCATATTAAAATTCCGTTATGCCTTTGCCTTTCCAACATGTTTGAGTTATTGAATTTGATTCTTCAAAGATTTTTTGATCCGTCGGAAATTTTTCGTGCTCAAACTGGAAAACCGGTTTAAATTTCTAAACACGTTTTGTAATCCAAGATGGACCAAATGTTCACAATTTGCTTACAATTTACGTGCAGATAAATCCCACCAAGACTAAGTGACAATCAAGAACTGTACGAAACGCGTATGAGCACAGACTTGACATTTTGCGATAAATTTCTTTTAAGCTATGGGAAGGTGAAAGATGTTTGAAAGCTTGTATGAGGTTTTAACTTCCGCTAGTACAAACAAAAAAGCTCCAGTGAGCGTTAAGAAACACTCGCTGGCCAATCAACTTGTGGAAGCGACAGTTCAGCGTATTGACATTTTGATAAGGTCCAGCCGTTTAAATTTCCTGTCCCTCCCCTTATATCCTTATGACTTGACTCTTGTCACAGTGGAACTTAACGCTCAACGAGTGGTTCGAAAAGAGCTTGCTTCTGCGCTCACTTTCCGCTGTCATCTATGCGCGGCAAATGCTCTGTAGATGATATGCCTCGTGTGTGTAAAGGTACAGAATACTCTTACGAAAAATAAGACAGTAAAATATATTTTGAAACGAGAAAAAAATTGTTAGTGAAAAGGTCGTAACGAAAACACTCAGTGTCACAATGGCAAGGCTAAAAGGGAGCCAGGGTATCTGCTTGTGTAATTTAAGCTTTTTTGTTCGGCTCACTAACAAGAAACTACACGAGGGAAGAGGGGTCGTAGGATTTTGGAAAATATTTTTTTCTATCAATAACTATAAGTTTTCAGTGGTCACCACATCAATGGTACAAAATACTTATTTTACCCAAAACCATAACAGCCTTTGACGTGTGATCACGGTAAATGTTGATATATCAACAAATCGTGATCAAATGTGCAACATGGTTGTTGTTATTGCTTTTGTTCAGCTGATGATGCAAAACCACACAGCGTTTCTGTCAGCAGGTGGCGTGGCGTAGATTTACACATGTAGTGGAAGTGGCCACACCCGTGCTTCAGCGGTTTGTGCATGAAGACCCTGTATTGGTTCCCAGACATATTGTAATTACTGGCGCCATCCTGCGCGCTATGTGGGAGGCTCAACAGTTACGAAACAAACTATACATTGACGGCCACCGGAGGTTAAGGCCACACATCTTCCCTGGAGATTTAGATTTAGGCACTTAATGTGTATTGAAGAGGCCTTTCCATGCTTTTGCGCTACCTTTCGTAAATACACGCTGCATGCAGCATGTACCACGTTGAAAGCGTTAGAAGCAATGTGTGCCGCGTATGTTTGCGCCAATACAAGTTGACACCTTGCCAGAGAAATTGAACCTCAGTCATAACCTTTCAGCGACAGTGACGTCGTCAGGAACTCAGATGCTCCAACCTTCGTTTCGATTCCAGCCTTGAATTGCTGGAGAACATTTTGCCCCGATGTTCTACTTATGACAAAAACATGTATGCTTATGTCTGGACAAATGTTAGGTTATGTATCAATATATGTACGCAAAAATAACCCACTTATAGTAAAACACCAAACTTTCCGAGGTGGGAAGATAAACGTTTAGGCAGAGTGTACAAGAATTTGAAGCATATTTAGTTGTAGCGGTGGACATTGGGCTCAACTCTGATATTTGCCGGAATGAGTCTAGAAACAATGGCCAAGTTCGTTAGCAAAACCTGCCTGAATTATGGTTGTGCGCTTGCGTCTGTTTTGCATCGAAAGTCAAAATTAATTATGTGTTTGAACATAGAACAAAAAAGTATTTCATGTTTTAAATATTTTTTTTTAATTTTGCAAGGCAAGACATTAAAAAATTATAAAAACCTACTTCGCAGCAAAATTTGTGAGAATATGCTGTCGAAAAATACGCGTACATCGTCAGGTGCAAAGATACGCTCTACCAAAACCACTTGAAGATTGCGCTCTGCTCGCTTTTTTGTTGCGCTTCCTGCAGATGACGGTCGTTAGTTCGTTGAATGCGTCGTTCGTCAGGGCGTGTTGGCAACTGTACGGTTTGCCCGCGATCGACGCGTCTTTTTCGGCGATGCCCACTTACGCGTCATCCGTCAATCATTTATAAGATGGTCGAGAAGCAAAGACAAGCATTAGAAGCTTAACACCTTGTTCAAATAGCAGGATACATGCACAAAGTACCGTGAGTTATCTTTGTGAACCAACAGACCGGCTGGCTTAAATAGTTCAACTATACTGAAGCTGGGCCAGTTTATTTTTCATGTAAACCATGCCGCGAAGCATGTTTGCATTCCTGCAATGCGCGGTTCACGTGGTTCGCTTTAAAGGTGTCAGGAAATCGTGTGTTGCTGTCACTTTAAAGCTCTTTGAAATGTGTGTACCACCGGAAGCCTAATCCTTAAAATTTATTTTTTTTTTGCTTTAGAAAAATTACGATAAACAACAGCGTAATATCTGAAATTGACGGATATCAGGTGTATATTTTACCTTTTCTTCAAAAGCAAAGCACCTTCAAGGAAAATCTATACGTTCCAATAAAAACTGCAGCATTACACAGACCATTAAGAGCAACATGCACCCAAACAGCGAAATCACCGAAGAAACGTTTTTTTTAACAAGATGTCAAGATTCTGAGCATTCGACGACCAGACACACATGAAATTGTATGGCAAATTCGGTTACGCTTTTCTGATAAGAACCAAAGCTTGCTTAAGTTGCTTTCGTTGTCAAACAGCTGTTTACCTAAACGGTACGGTTGTTACGACATAATTAAGCGGCAGTATTGAAATAAACATCGAGGATAATCGAGCAAACACCAAATAAAGTACTCTGTAGTACTTTAGTACATTATGAAGTACTTTATATTGCTTCTAGTACAAGGGTTTGCTCACACCAGTCAGTGCTCAATATTGATTGTTGTTATTATATTGATTAACGTCGCTTGCGTAGTTTTTATAAACGCCAACAGCAAGAAGTCAAATTTGCTTGAAAGTGGACGTGATTGCAAAAGTTGAAGGCAAAAAGTCCTAAAGAAAAGATACAGGGTGATGGGTTTTGTGTAATCACACATTTCTGGAATCCAGCTCCAAATAACGATGACACGGAATATAAGCCATTTACTTAACCGTAGTTCGAGCACAAAAGTCTTTCTCCTTCAGATTCTCTGGAGCGTAGCACTACCAAAGTACCATTAGCTCATGATCACGATTGCCGGTGCCTGTGCTGCGATGATTTTATTCGATTGCCAGCGAATCACTTCTAACGAACTTGCTTGAACCAGCATTTCCTCAATCTTGCGTGCTAGTAATTTGAACACGTACCCATAAATAGTAGTGCGTGTTGATTATCCGGCGTTCAGGCGTTCAGGCTGCGTGGAAAAACTGTGACTCAAACTTAACGTCTAAACAGATCTTTAACAAAGACGCCGTTGACATTACTTCTGGTCTGACGATGTTCGAAAAATCGCTGATAGAAAACTGAAACATAGGTTACTTTAGAGGTTGGGGGTAGCTAAAAGTTCCCTTGATTTTTTTTGAAAATCAGATTCTAGGAACCTTTCAACCTATTCCAAGTGCATTCATACTGCAAAATAAACCAAGTTTTTCTTTGATGCCGTCAGGAATTTCATGCATCCATCCATCAAGGTTGCTTTAAGGCTGGCCAAACGTTGAGTCACCTGCACGTGGGAGTCGGCAACCTACAGCAAGCGTGCCACACTTGGCACGCCAAGCAGTTTGCAACGGCACATAGAAGCTCCAAGTTTTACATGTCAATTTTGTTACGATTCATGAAGAAGGTATATTGACCTTGACTTGTATGAAAATATGAATGTTGTTGGCACACTGAACGATTTGAAACCTTAAGTTGGCACCTAGTTGACAAAAGGTTGTCGACCCTTGTTTAGGCCGCACAGATGTATTCATTGGTAATTGTGCCTACCAACAGTCATAGGGTTCATCTAACCATAAAACAATATTTGGCGAAAGTATTTTGCAATGATTTTAATTAACAGTGGTACAAAACAAAATTTCTTTTTTCACTAGAGTAATGCTTTTCGTGCTTGCTGTATAGCAACCTAAAAATGAATGCCGTGTTACGACGCTGTTTAACGATTTTACTGTATAGACCTTTGGATCCGGTTCAACTGTCACAGATGAGTCTTAGAAATTGCATTTACTTTAATCCATGGGTGGCGGAACCTTTTTCAAAGTGGGGGGCACAAGTGCACGTCAAAAAAACGATAGAAAATTTTTGTGGTTTGAATTGGCAACTGTGACGTCACAAGCATTGAAATATGACGTCATTGCCTATACAGTATGCAACACACCATATGAAGGTCAAAACTACACTATTTTAGACAAAAATTACACCACGAAGAAAACGTATCGGTGAACCACTTGAAATTGAGATAGGCTGTTAAAGGGGCGACCCAGGTCAGTAGCGTCATTCGGGCTGATCATGCGATTTATTCTGACTGAATAAACCGTTCGACGCTTGTGTCACTGAAATTTCCAACTGCTTTCATTCTGGCTGGCATTATCGTTGCTCTGTGACGTTTGTTACGTAACAATAAATGAGAAGTTCTCAGGATAACTTGTCCTTTGTTGAGTATCGTACGTCACAGAGCAATCATAATGCCAATTATTCCTCTGCTTACAAGGCTCATTCATATTAGTCCGAGTTGCTGGACAATTTATCGTTCGTTTGAAATTATTCTCGAAATGGAAACTGTCCATTGGACTAGACTTCAAATCCAATGTTCTGTACAAATCCATTGCTTCAAAAAACATTCAGTCCGATATGAATTATGTTTAAAAAATGCTTAATTGCATAGGGTAGCTCGTGCTCTAATGGATGAGCGCGAGTAAAGCATGAGCGAACGAAGTCGAGAGAACCACTACGAACGATACTGATTTATTCAGGTCACCTGCAACATGAACGCGAAAGGCCAGACATGGAACGAAAATATATGAACAGTGCCAAGGCCCAATGAAAATAGGCGGAGTTAACAACTTGGTGAAGTGGGACCGTGGGTTGTGGCACAAATATACAAAGTAATCATGCTCGCTTTCCCCTATATAAATCGTAATCGAAGACTCGAGCTGAGCCCGGGGAGCCCGTGTGCTGGAGTTGCCACTGATTAAAAACACCAAAAACGCAGCTTAAAATAGGCAAAAATGACACAGCATTGATACCTGTCTTTAAACACATTCAAAATCACAACTTTTCTACTTCTTCAACACAGAAGCAACATGACTGAATACTCATTCTGCAACTGCATTAAATACTGGAATGCAAAGACAAGACAAAGCATATGTAGCAGCTAGCAAGTTGTCTGTAAGGATAACAACTGTGTTGCCAATGCAGAAATAAAATATAACTATTTAGTGTTGCCAATGCAAAAACAAAAACAAAATTGAAATTTATCTGTCAAATATTTCATCTTGCGTATAAGATTCAGCAAAATTTCACCATTTAGAATGGTGTTAAAACGCTTGAAATTACACCAATTTTTAAATGGTGTGGCACGAACTTTTTCCTACACACAAGCATGAGTCGGAAGGGGGGCAAGAATTTGAAAATTGCAGCAAAAAAGGCTGTTTTTATAGTTTCGAGTTGTGAAAACCAAATTTCACCACTTTTGCTCCCACTAGAAAAACTTTTGGAAAAATCCACTTGTGGCCCCCCCTGGAAAAAATCCTTCCGACGCCTATGTACACAAGCATGTAAAATTATACCATTTTTGTAAAAAATTGTGTTGTATTACGTTACACCATCTGGCAACAATTTTCAACAACACCAGTGCAGTAAGCAAGCCATAGCAGGGTGACAGACTGTCAGGGCCGTCGCCAGCGGGGGGCAGTGGTTCCCGGTCTCCCAATTAGAAATCCGTGCTCCACATTTCATGTTTGGCCTCCCGGTTGCTGCATACATCCAATAATGAAAAATGTTCCCCCCTTGTGTTTTTTGGCCCCTCCCTGCTGCGAAATCCTGGCGACAGGCCTGCAGACTGTGCACGGTGTATTCTGTCAAACAATTACGAAATCCTGCCAAATTCACCGCCAAATTACCAATAATATTGACAAAATAAAGCCAAAATTCTGCAACATTTTTTCATTAAAGGACTTACATTAACAATGGACCCAATACTACTTGTGTCACTTAGGCCTAAACTTATTTAGGCAAAATTCTAAATTTAAATATGAGGGGCCAGGCCCCCCCAGAAATAAAAGTGGGGGGACCTAGGCCCATTCGGCCCGCACGGCTCCGCCTTTAATCTAATTATAAAAATAAAAGTGCTTTAATCTAGTTATAAAATGCTTTAATCTAATTATAAAAATAAAAGTGTGCGCTACAAAAACTTTTTTATTGAAAGTCATTTTTATTTCCTATTTGTTCCATTGTAAATTTATGTTTGAAAAGTCTTTAGCCCCATGTGTTTGAAGTACAGCTTCTGATTTGTAGGTGTAAAGTCTAGTTGGGACAGATTTCGTTTGTGGTCCAATTATGCTTTCGAAATTTCTTCATTAGGATATGCAAGAAACCGACGCCGTTGTGCCAATTTCCATGATATATGAAACACATAAATGAGTTGAAAAATGAGCTGCAGACGTCTTTTCATTCAGAGAAGTCAGAGCAAGAAATTTCTTCAGTCCTAACTCCTTGCCAAGTTTTCGTTGATGGAGGATCAGCAAAAAGTGCAGGGCCACTACCAGCACAAGGCTGATAAGTCATCATCACATATTTCCAACAAAGCGATCCAATTGCAAATAGAGGTTATGTAGCAAGACCCGCGCTAGTGGCGACCCTTCCAAGAAAAATACATATTTTTCATTGTTCTGATGCTAGATAGCAAGTTTTTGTAGTGAGAGTTTTATCAAGTTTTGCCTAAAAAGTAAATTCTATTCTCCCTGAAAATTTGTGGCATAATCTTGACCAGCACTTTCTTCGTTTTTTGGGCATAGAGCACAGCCATCTTTGTCGCTTTCGGAAGGTAAGAGGAGCTAAAACGAATTAGACTTAGAACTAATCGGCCACAAGCACATACAAACACTTCCATGCCGGGCACGTTTGCTCATTTGCGGACCACTTTATGACCCGTAGGCGGTTTCGAGGGCCGTATATCCGCTATTATTACACCCAATAGAGTCAGTACATTTTCCTGCTTTATCTTGACGTTCACACATGTTTGAGAATGGAGGAAAAATATGACTGCCTAACTTGTCAGAAAATTTAATGCTTTGTACAATTTTTTCTTGTACAGGGTTAGAACGGGTCATTCTCATTGCCCTTCAGCATGTGAGTATTTTGAGTGTACCTTGGCCATTTTCAGGAATCCTTCAAAGGCTGTTGTGTTTGGTTGCTTGGGCCATAGTTTCTCCATCACTGACGCACATACTCCAAGAGCCTTCTTTTTCTTATGACGAGAGACCACTTTTCATGCGTTTGGTGCTCTCATGCGTTTGCAGTATTTCTGCACTCCTAGGTATCTACCTCTCCATTCCAATGTTATCTTCTACTTTCAGAGTGAAAGCATCTACTTTGAATTGAAATGGGGATCCATATTACAAAAGTATAGAACTGTTTTTTTTAGCTTCAAGCATGCTCTTCTGATTTACTTTCGCAGCTTTTCTTAGTTTTGCTTTGTTACGTTACAGACAAATTTACGTGAAGTTGTGGGCTGTGTTTTTAGTAGCTAAAGTTTCAATTTATGACCCGCACGAAAATTGGGAACTTTCGACAAGAATTTAACCTAAACACCTAAACTATTGGAAAATTGAGCAGAGCGATCCCGCCTGAGAGAAGGATGGACGGAGGACATTTAGAATGGCGAGGAACTGTTGGTGAAATCCAAGAATTGGCATTGTTAACCCTAAAAATGTTTGGTTACACTTGCAGACACCTTTCGGAATCCTTGCATTGAGCACTTACCAGCATTATTTCTTTCATAGCGGAGATTGCATGCCGATGTTCGGTCTCGCACTTCTGACAATTTCTATAGTTTTGTACATTCGCTATGAGCAGCTGTGGCGATGCATCCTCGCGAGCAGCGAAATGCCACAAGTGTCAAGCACCGTACACCAAAACAATAAACAGTTTCGAAATGCCAATTGGCAATGCGAATGGTTTACATCCACTATTGGTCCATGAGGAAGCTGTCAAGCAACGGATTACAGCATATCGAACAGATGTGCAGACTCAATTTCGAGCATGTTGCTACGAAGAAGGCTGCGCTTGTACACCAGGAAACTGAGCGCGCCGCAGGACAATCTGCAGAGGTCGAGACTTGCGATAGTCGGTTTGTTGGTGTTTCAGGGCCGTAGCAGTCGTGGCAGCGGTTCGTCTGCACTGGTGACACACTGCAGAACTAGAGTTGTGCTAAGTTGTTAAGGATTGTTGGCAAAGCAAAAACTACGCAATATCTTTGTTTCCACAGAACGATTTTTCATTCCAAAAGCTCCAGTTGTTATTTGTGGTGGTGGCATATCGATTTACTGAAAACAGCCAATATGCCAAGTTTAAATTGTAAATTATTTGGTTTTGTGAGGTTTACTGCAACGACATCAGTATTTCAATTGGAAACATTCACTTCATGTTGTAAGTTGATTGAAAGCAATTAGAATCGTGTCTGTTGAGTACAAACGCATAAAAAGAATTATTTTCAGTTACTACTTTCCTTTATGAATTAAAAGGAAAATTGTTAGCAAACAGGTATGTCGATTCCCCGTAGTGCTGCTGCCCACGCGACCCTACCAAGAGGAAAAGCGGGTATTAAAATCAATAAATGAATGGTTAGCAAACAATGAGCAACTTCAAATTTGCATCAAACAAAAACAACCAACGTGGTTGATAGTGAAGATAACTTATCTACGTGAGGTCAACAAAGCAAGTCGCATTTAGTGAAATAGGTTTGCAGCATGCAATTATTTTAAGCACCAGTTGGCTGCTCGTGTTTTCTTTTTGTTTAGGCTCTAAGATTTTATCCACATTACTCATTGTGGCGTTTGTGAAACAAAGTGTAGTTGTTGGTGGATCGTAGGCAGTCAGAGCAGGTTAAGATCTCCAGTTTGCAACGGCAGAACAGTGACACTATTTTCGCCAGCAGCTGAAAATTTTCCACATGCAGTAAGAAACTCTCAGTGTTGTTTGTTGGTACGAATTGGCTGCAACCATCGGCTGCAATGCAGTACACTCTTACTTGCGTTTGTTGCGTTGTGCAGGCTGCGACTAGCGCTGGTTAAACGACGAACTCTATAAATCTTATTGATAAAAAATATGTAGTGGCTACTTCTCACGGGAACCACTCGGACTCTACTGGGAATTGAAAGTTTGTTATTGTGGTTGGTTTTTGGAACTCCTGGCCACAACAACGCTCGCTATGTTGACTACATTGTGTTGCTCTCCCACGCGATAACGCAGTTAGCGACAATCGAAAACCAAACGTAGAGCTCTGCGTAACATAAGACAGTTCCTCAAAAGCTGTTTGTAGCCGTTCACTTCAATTGCACTGTACTGCATGCCGGTGAAGCGGTGCAGTTTTGGTGGTACAGTCGTTAGTTGCTGATTAATCCGCGAACTACCGAATAGGTTTCGAGCGAAACGGTATTTTGTCAAGTAACATAAGACTTCCAAACACAGTGAAATAAATCGGATCTCGTATTGAAACTAGTGACAGGAAAACGAAAACATAAACTGAAACATTTAACCGATGTTCTTTAGTTTCACCATGTTTTCAATGAACAACGGCGCAACCAAAGTTGAGGATTTAAAAATCGGTTAATTTCTGAGCCACTTCAGAATCTGCTGCTCGTTTTGGAAATTACAGTTGCTTTGCTGATTGAAATGATGTTCTTTATCACAAAAATAAGTTTTTCATTTACGAGAACAAATGTATGGCAGGTGTTTGAAGACTTCATGTCAGCTGTGTAATGTAGAGGCTTGAGGTTTCACAACTACTTTTTGTTTTTTCCCAGCAGTTTTTCGGAAGTGCATTAATTCTTATAATTTTTTCGTTTACTAATGAGTTTCTTATTAGGCTGCGAATGGGAAGCCAAGGATGGCAGCTGAACAACTTTTACAAGTTGAAAGAGCAACGTTTCAATTTACTGTTTGGGCAAGTGATTGGTGTTTCTCCCAATTTTACAAGTTAAGCGTCACTTATATCGTATTACGCTCTAGTAAGGTGAATGCGATCTTCTATTTTTTCCTGTAAATTTGAAAGAATGAGAGGTTCAGTGACTTTCATGTGATAAATTTTTGTTTGGAAGGCCAGAAAGTGCTAAGGTAAATTGCCAACAACGGTAAAACAATCCACATGCAGATATAAGTTTGTTTTTTGCTTATGGTATACTACCGCCTGTAAGTGCATTTCTCCATATTGTAAAAACTGCAATTTCATTTAAACTACGCCTGATATTCGGGGGCAGTGCGACCCCAAATTTTATTGTGCCCCCCAAATTTTGTTGTGCCCAGAAAACTTTAATTTAAATATGTAATAAAAATCTTACCCCTAAAATTGTCTGTGACCCCCTTAAACCATAAAACCTGGCTACGGGCTTGATTGAAGCCAAATTGTTTCATTCTGTTGTGCAGGTTTTAAAGGCCAGTTGGTTAGTTTGACAAAAGGTAAGACCGTTTCGACAAATGTAACCTACATATGCATTGGTGTAACTCTACTGAACGACGGCAAAGAATAGTATAGTCGAGGGTGAGGATACCCAGTACGCCGTATGCAAGGGCGGAGCTAGGGGGTGCCAGGGGGGCCACTTCCCCCCCAACATTTTGCCTGGCCACCCCAGTGGCCCCACCAAAAATTTTCAGGTCTTCTTCTGAAAGTCCTACACAGACCATTGACAGCTCCCCTTGTTGCAAAACTGGCCCCTCCAGTGGCCCCCCCAAATGAAAATGTCTGGCTCCGCCCCTGGCCGTATGTCTCTCAAAAATTTATCAAATGCGCATTCCACATTGACATCATAATTATGAGGAGCAATTTGAATTAAGTATTTAAGCTTTATCCGTTTCTGAAGCTGTTCTCCTCTGAAATATTTCAACCGTGTAAAGTCTGAAAATCTGCGATTACATCAGCAATTACCCACTAAACACTGCACTGTTAGGGGATTTGCGTTGGATTGGGAATCCCATAAATCACTCATGCACGACCGTGAGTGTCTCAGCAAGCTGCTTGAGCGCGCATTTTTTCAACCACATGCGATGCAGCGAATCCAACTAGCAGAGGTAGGTTGGAAATCCGATAAGGGATTAGATTGAAAATGATGTTGGGTGGTTTGTATTAAGTCTTGGGCAACCTTCTCTGTACTTGTTTGATGCTAAAAACACTACCGTGGAACAGATTAGCCTATTCAAGCTAATCTTTAGCAAAAATGACGGATTAATTCAAAGGCGCAGCCAGGGGGGGGCTGAAGGGGCTCAAGCCCCCCCCTTAGCAATCAGAATATTGATGTTTATTTTCTTAGTTATTCACCAACATTGTAAGTCGAG
>Ga0210059_1002392_pt1 | contig 29329 bp, 29 predicted proteins | sample Ectturendosymbi2_FD_188042 | JGI IMG/M metagenome (GOLD analysis project Ga0210059, IMG submission 188042) | Ecteinascidia turbinata endosymbiont from Florida, USA - Sample 2 (SPAdes) (version 2) | ecosystem: Host-associated > Tunicates > Ascidians > Unclassified | place: Key West, Florida...
ATTAACAAAAATACGAACATAGTCGTCGGCAGTTTATCCGGTCTGGTGCACAAAAGCAACCTTCGTCGAATTGCCAAACCAAACATTTAATTTCATTTCTTAGTCGCTTTACTAATCCAGAGAGGGGTGTATGGTGTTAATTACGGTTTGAGAAGTAGCATACAATGATACACAACTTCGGTCCGCAAAATAACGATTTGAGCATCTCACCAAATAGTGAGTGTTGAATCGATGAAGATACGTTTCGTCGCCGAGAAATATGTACGCCTTTAACAAATATTCATAATAGGAGTCGATCCCGGCGCCAATTCCGCTCTCTTTTCTGCAAAAAAAACACAATAGTTGATAACGCAGAAAACAAAAAATATACATTATGAAGATGTCATAACGTAGACGATATCGTATAAGAACATCAGAAAAAACATAACAACGTAAGAAAAAAAACATTTTGTAACGTAAAAAAGCGAATGATAACGTAAAAAACTAAAGAAAAGCAATATAACATGTGATTACGCAAGAAAAAGAAACAACATTTGATTACGTCATAGAAATAACACAAAAGCATTTTATAAGTTAAAAGCCAAAGATCACCCAACGAATTGGACAAGGCGGTCATAAAAAAGTTAAGTCCGAATATTTGTTTAACACAGGGGTCCGCGCGACCAAAAACGTGGAGTGCTGACATCTTTCGCGTTTTTAGGGCCTCGCTTTGTTTGGGCCCTTTGGGCCTAAAAATTTACAACATCGATGGTGGAATATGTAAATTAAGAAATATGTGAATTAGATTAATGGTGGAATATGTAAATTACATTAAGAAACGCAGTTAGTTGTTGTCTGGTCCCATTCATCCATATACATGCAACAGTAGGAAATTGCAGTATTTGTTGACTGACTCCCACAAGAGCAGCGAGTGTGAGGGGAGAATTAAAAAGTCGTGGTACAGCCGCCTAAGTACAGTGCTTCACGCCAATAAACTGCCTTTCGTAATCATTCAAATATAAAACAACTCTATCGACGCCCTGGTTCGTTCCAGGAACAAAAAAGGGTCGAATTTCGAATTAATTCCGCAACGCAGCGTTGCGCTCGTCCCCGAATAGGAAGTGTGCAAGACACGCACGTGTGAGTTGCGCTGGATACCAACAAGAGGGTAATTTCCGGTGTTTTTGAAACCGGACTTTGTCAACTATTGCGAGCGGACTTTTTTCGAAGCGTAGCAACAATTTTTTCACTGCCACCCACACCAGCCGATGTACCAACCACACATCTCAATCATTTGACGCACATTTGCCAAAGGTGTTGAAGATCTAGTGCAGTGGTCTAACAAAGTGTGTCGTCACCGACGCAACTGGCGTCGTCAGTGGCGCAGTCTGCCGGTACATGTAGTCCAGTATATGTAGTCCGGTACATGTAGTCCGGTACATGTAGGCCGGCACCGCTTACCTGACCCATTCCCCGTTTTCAACGTTTAAAACCGTCCCCATCAGGTCCGAGGAGCGCTGACGTCTCGACCACAGAAAATCTATAGCGCGCTTTGCACAGTTTTCGTAAATGGGATCACCTGTCATAAAAATCACATTTCTTTTTTGTAACGAAACTACCTTTCCCTGTTTTTTTAAACAGTCAAAACGAAGCGCTGCTTCCTACCGGTAAATCTCGACAGAGCAGCCATCTCCAGCAGCATAGTACCCGCGCAGGCGGTGCAGGTGTCACGGTCTTTGTCCTTTCGAACAGCCATGGTGCGAAGGTTGATCTGTTAGTGAAATAAACGCATTGTAAAAACGCTGCAACGAGTAAAGTGATAGTCAGTCTTTGTAAATCGAAATGCTCGTGGTTTGGTTGGAACACAGATGTGGTTTTCAACGGGATCGCCAGTGAAAAATCCGAGGTTACCTGGAAGGAATGCCTACGTGTTTTCTTTCAAGCCTCAGATGCACAAACAACAACGATCACCAATTTGACTAATGACGAAACTGCAGACGAAGGACCTCCAAACCAAAATCTGTGGAAATAAGGTTCCACGGATTTCGTTTGGTTAAGAACCATTGGACTCAGGGCTTTTTTAAAGATTTGACCTTACTGACCGCAAAGACATTTTGAGAGACCTCAACTATTTCATCTGAATAGCGAGATGGTCGTAAAGCAAGGTTGTACAGTAGTGTACTTTGATAGTGGTATAAAGCGAGTTTCTACTGTATTTTGATTGACTATTTCAGTCTCTCAAAACACCTTAAAAACTGACTCGACTTCAGGAAACAAACACTACTCTTGGTATTTTAATTGCGTTATTCCAGGTCTGCTTCCAGTTGAAATTTTAACTTCTTGACTTTGGTTTTAATCTCAGTGCTAATCCAACTCAACGTTGAAACAGCTCTTCAGAATCTGATTAAATTCGATGTGTTCATGCAATGGTTGTGCAAGTTTATTCGTTCATTCTGAAAAGGTTGGTTTTAGTTGTTAGACAGATATGATACTGAACTCTTAGTTTTGGTCTCAGTGTTTGCAAAATAAAACTACACATGTGCAAATTCCCTCGAGCCAATAAACAGCTTCAAACAAATATTTCATAAGTGCAGTTCAAATTCAAATTCAGCAGCACAAAATCTGCAAATGTCAATAAATACTTTACCCGACTCAATGGAATCCCTGAAGAGGTGTTGAAGGCAGGAAGAAGCCGATCACCTAAATCTCTTGCCAAAGTTAGAAGAGAACCATTGTACCACAGCATCCGTCCACGCACCTGTTGTAACTCCAAAGCAGCTGAATGACCACCAAGCAACCCCCTAAGCCAAAAGAAGGTGGTAACCGTGTACCAGAGCAGGGAAACAACTGAAACATACATTGACATAAAGTGCATTACCCGAGTACTCTGATTATGGTCTCAAAAACTGAAACAGTAACATCTGTTTCGAAACGAACATCCTTTTCAACCCTTTTAACAGCTTCCTCAAATTCATCATGAAGACCAAGAACAGCCAAAGTATCCAGTGTGTCCACAAGTGTAAGAGAAAAGCTAAAAAAACAAAATGCATTGAACTCATTCTTTCTTTCACAAAAAAAATTGAGTGCTTCCACTTATTGTTCATGTTTGCTGAATTAGAACTCAGAAGTGAAGGGCGTCTACAGCTCTCCCTCCCACCCACACTTAACAGGCAGTTCGTTTTTACTAACCAAAGCCAAAACGCAACATTTGTTGCAGTTGGATTGTTTCAAGCATAAAAATTGCCTGAACATAAAGGCCATTAAGTAGTGTTGTTAACACTTATAAACCTACTTGCTGTCAGTTTGAAACGTTTCCATATAATTGACACTTACAGGCTCCAAACTAGCAAATTGTGTGGATCACATTTGCTTAAATATTTGTCTTGAAGCCATTCATTTACTAAAAAGCTGAGCAACAAACTTGAGTAAATTAAAAAGCTTATAATGGATTGAGAGTCATTAGCAATGTTTTAGAATAAAAATGAACACTTCTTTAAAGACTTTATTAACGTTGATGAAATTTGATAATTGTTTTTTGAGATTTTTGCATAGGCTTGCAACAAAAACAAGGAAGAGGCAGAAAAAACCATGCAGTTAATACAGAACGACTTGAAACAGGCATCAACAAATTTGAAGAAGTGGAAGAAAAATGGCAGGTTTTCAGAACACCTCTTCCAAGCACCAGTCCAATAAATATAATCTGTTGTTGCAGAAGCAACATCACATTATTGCTGAGTATGTATGGTAAAACTCTCCTGTCCCTTTCTACTATCTCAAGCAGTAGACTACGGAAGAGACATCAACAAAAATAAAATTGAAGGTCTTGGACTTGGTTTGGCCAGACTAAAACTTCAACTTCTGACCAGCCACCTAGGCTTCAAATGCTGACTCAACTTGATCAGCAATGTTGATTCCACAGGCAAATTATGCCATAAAATAAGCACAGTACTCTGCTAATTTTCTAAATATGTTATACATACTTTTGCAGTAAACAACTATTACCAAATATTTCCAGAAATAAATTAATTCAGGTTTCAGCAACAGGTTTGCACTTATAAGCCAGAATTCCTGAGACTAGAGGAACAATTTTTAATGCCATACAACTGCATACAACAATAATTCAGGTTGTATCTACTGCCTACTATGATTCCAACTGCTTGATCAAGGAAAAAGTTAAGCATTCATATAGGTCAGATCTATTGAAGTGCTGTTAGTCACTAAACACTTCAAACCACCTTGTTTTTTTGGGTTGCATTGTTGATAGCTCATCACAAGTGTGGAAAATACTGAATAATTACTTACTTCCCTAGAACATCATCTACATCCCCTCGAGATGGAGTGATTCCACGAACTCTTCCTTTGCATGCAATTGGCATTAATTCATCAGCAGGATATGCATTTTTCATGTAAGCTTGGTATGCATGGTTGAACATCTCCAAAACTTTATCTCTGTAAAATTTTGAAATCCATTCAAGTTTTTCCAGAAATACATGAAATTCATACAAATTGAACCATATTGCTAAAAATGGAAAGAATGTTTGCTTGGCAATGAAGAGCAAAAATAAGCAGGCTAAACACATGCAAACCTCTATTTCATCAACAGCAATGAATGACAAACAACGGTACACCCAATCAGCCCACAAGATTTGGGGTAACCACATCAGAGTTCGTTTTTCTTTAGTCACATATCTTGCCAACTAAATTTTTCACAAAAGATCTTCGCATCCTGCAGGAATACATGTGATGTTCTCGGTAAACATAACATCTAGCTGTTACACATATGGATAATGTACTGTTTCCTGCATTTACCATGTTTGCAACTCGGGCCTTGTTAAACAGTAAATACAGGAAACTCATAAAAGAAAGAAAAAAAGACATCAGACATGCCTTGTGGTGTAACCTGTTAGTTGCAATTCACTTGCATTCCAGGAAAAGTGCAGAAAATAGTTGTTTTTGATGTTTCCTTGTAACAAATTAGTTGCAAATACGTTTGCTTAAACAACATCAAATAAACAAAATTTACAAACAAATAGCTATGCCTCCAACTAGTTGAAATCAGTTATTCAAAATTAGGGAGGTTATAAGGTAGAAGGGACCAAAGACATCATCCGTGGGGTGGCATACATGAGTGAATGAAGGTGGAACAGAGAGATTGGCACATGGATTAAACAAATGCAGTTCTGCATGAACTTTATTACTCTGTGGTCACAAAATGAGAGTTTTCAAACGCTACAAAGCTGTCAGTTTTTAAAACGGTCTTTGTTCCAATCCTCAGCTATGGCGATGAATCTTGGGTGATGACTGAAAGAGTACCATCTCAAGTACAAGTATGCTAAGAGTTCTAAGTGGTGTGCAGCTATGGAATTTGCAAAGCCCTGAATGACAAGCCACAGTTCCTTTGAGTAGCCATCTCAGCTACATTGGTTTGGTAGTGTAAGCAGAATATCTCAGAAAAGATTGGTGAGACAAGTCCTACTGGCTACACCCATGAGAAAGCAACTCAGCAGCTGATTAACGACTTGGTGGCATGATTGCAACTCCTAATTTACTTGGTCCTGTCTTGGTGTAAACCCACCAGAACTATCTGAGATTGTTGAAAACCTAGAAGTATTTTGGGTCTTCCTGAGGCTGCTGTCTCATAATCTTCAAGAGGAAAAGTGGGTATGAAAATGTACGAATGAAATTTAGGGTGAAAACAACAAGGTTCAACCATACAGTTTGTTTTTAGCAGATAAAAAAATGCCATTACACTTGCTTTGTCCCTTTGTGACAAGAAATGCATCAACTTCAGAAGTGTGTGGCAAACCCATTGTACCAACTTTCTCATTTTGGAAGTAGCTATGTGCCACGATTTCCAAACAGGAAAAGGACACAACGCCCTTTTCAGTGTCACTATGTGGTTAAAAAATCCAATCAAAAGTTTCAAGGTGATCTTCCACCCAATAGATTGCAAAAGTTGTAACAACTGTGCTACATCATCAGAGTTTTAACACAGGATCATAACTTCGTTTAGGACTACATTCCTATGCATGGCAAGTTTTGTAATGAAACTAAAATGAAGTACATTGTTTATAGAAATTTCCTACATTTATGCTCAAACTAAGGATAAAAAAGTCATGACGGCTATGCAAGCAGCACATATTATTAATGAGGATCATCGTTTGTTTGGAAAGAAGACAAAATTATTTTCATACTCGTTGCAGTAGGACAGTAAAGACACCTTCACAATGTTCATCATTTAAAATAATCCATGCTGATTGTAACATTGTTGTTTCTTGTATCTGCCTGTGTATTAGTTTTCTGTTAGTCATGTGTGTATGAACATCTGTCTGTGCTTGTTTTTGTGTCTCTGTGTCCTGCCTTTTCATTAATGTTAGGTTAGTTAAGTTAAATGCATTTTAGAATAACTTTGAACAGCTCTCTACTGCTCCCTTCGTTACACTCATGCAAAGCCACATGCTATCTGCTTTTTTTGGCACAAAATGATGCAAGATGGATTCATGCAGATTTTATTCATTGACACTGTTGCAACCTCTCGGTTGGCGTTGCATTGAATGTGTGATTCACCACTAACAGGATTATGGGCAAAGAATAACACCCATGTACTATTTTTTTTGCGCTGAGACATTTCGGTCATTTTTTGCTGAGATTTGTCAGTAAAACATTTCGTGGTTGGTGCAGTTCGTTGTAAAAAGGAAGGGATGTTGTTGCAACCTCTTAGTATGCGTTGTGTTGAATGTGCGATTCACCACAAACGAGATGTGTGGAAAGAATAACACCCATATATATGTAGCACGAACAAGCAGTAATAGAGTGATCTCGTCAGGTTATCTCTGTTGTTGCTTGTTGCCACAGTGTGCAGCTTTGTGCACTTGCCGTTCAGATTTAAGCTTCCGATTACAACAACACTAACATTACTAAGAGGAATCACACACTGGCTAGATATCAAAGGCGGTTATAATCATTCAACATGTTTTCATGAGTTGCTACAAAGTTGTATATATTGGACAAAACATATTTATTCAACATGTTACAATACTTTTCACATTAATTATAACAACTTTTCAAAAACTAAGGAAGTTTTCTTTAAACTTGGCTACAAAATATGAGAAATAAGATTGTTTACCTCATTTGCAGTTGTTGCATAGATGTGCTGGCAGCTGGGCCCCATGCTTTACCAAAAAACAAAGAACCACAAGCAAACAATAGAGCAAAGATATATAACTTTCTCACATACTTCAGCAGAAATTTACTTTCCATAATGTACAAGACTGAAACAATAATGCTTTTGGCAGTCACATGCTACTTTAAACAAACCATATCATTTTAAAACTTGGAATAAAAGAAACAATATAAAAATATTTGACAAAAAGCATTAGTTAGTCATTGATGAATTAGAGCAGTCATAGGTACATAAAGATAAATTGTGGCTCGCAGGCCATGATTGGTGGAGTCAAAAGCAATACTCTTACTATATCAAAAAATACCTTTGCGAGAAAATAACAAATGTACTTGAAGCAACAAAAGCCTACCAAAATGTCTATGAAGACAATAAGCTTATTCCCCAATAGATTTTTAACTTACAAATTATGATTCAAATGCAGTATAACACCATGCTCATACATACTCAGCATGTCATATACAGTAGGTTTCCAAATAAAGTAGGGTAATTTCATTGAGAACTATCATAATAAAGCATCATGAAAGACATTAAATTATTGTTAGTGCACATTTAAATGCTGCTATTGGAAATTTTTTAATCAAAAACCTTGAAAACATACTAGGAATTTGGTTAAAATCTGCAACCATCAATTAGCCTAGTCGAAAAAGTTAAAATATATGGTTTCTCAGACAAGACACAGGGTGGTCAGATCTATTTCTTGCAAGGGGCCAGTCTATTCTAGAAAAGGGCCAAACAAAAATTTTGGAAACAGCAAGTGTTATTTGGGACCAAATTTCTGAAATTTGGCCAACCTGCCAACCTTGCTTTTAGGTGCAAGATATTTAGGTTACATGCAGTGGCATTGCTATAATTATCTAGTCATTGTCCAGCCTCTTTAACAGCTTTGAGCTTTTTTATCCTTCGCAGTGACAGTTGAGTGTTTAAGTATGACACATTTGCTTTACACACACCTTTGCAATGCTTTGTAAAGAACACATATGTTGTTGCGCCTATTTGTTATATTCCAACAATATAACAGCTTAAGACAGGGTCGGGTGAACTTTTATCTCTACATGTGGCATGCCACATTGATTTTCAGGTGACATCAACCAGAAGTATAGCCAAGAATTTTGTTCGGGAGGGGCCAGTCACTGATGTTGTCTTGAATCCGACTGTTAAGTCAGTGCCGCTATACCAAACAGTGTAGCAACTGATGCTGAGACCGACAAATGCTAGAAATACAATGACCTTCTCTTCTTGACAATTGAATTACTATTTTCAACCAGTTGCAATCAAAACCACTGGTGTGTATGGCAAGTCCACTGCCCCCGTCTTGAACTGTCTCGCAAAGAAACTTGTTGACATTGCAGGCGACCCCAGGGAGCAACAGTGGCTCTGCCAGCACCTGTCTCTGGCTATGGTCAGAGGGAACACCGCCAGCATTGGCCTGTGTGGAAGCTTGGTTGATCTGACTTTAGCCACCCTCAGCCAGTGCATTAACCAGTGTTCCTGCCCGTCATTTGCCTCTCTTCATTTTATAGACATTGGCTTCCGAATGTCTGTGTTTTCTGTGAGCTTTATTGCCTTCAGTATGTTTTTTATGCTTTCAGTTTCTGTAAAGCCTCTGCGCAGTATTGTTTTGCTCCCCTTTTCAGCCATCCTGACTAACCTAATTTTGTTTATTTTTCATGTACCTAACACCACTGTATTACTGTTTACTGTAAAACCTTTTTGTAATCTGTCTTTGCCTGTGCCTCTGTCTGCCCAACACCATTTGGGGGTGCTATGTGCCTGGTTGAACACACACACAATGGCGGTACTCCATCATGGTCTGTATAATTTTACTGCGCTTTTCATTTTGGAAATAAACTCTAGTTGCAGAAAAAAAAGTTTGTTCCTTCCGCTTATTTTCTAACAGTTGAAAATTAAATTGATATAAAATAAAGCACCAATACAAATCTTAGCCAGTTTGTTTCGGGGTGTGCCATGGCCTTTTCGGCCTCATTCTGGCTGCGCCGCTGCCACCATTGGCTGGCAGACGGGTCACGACTCACATAAATAAAACACTAACTAACAGCGAGGTTTAAACAATCAATCAAAACAAATGATTTAAGAATTGAAAAAACTGTATTAATAGACATTTTTATTTTTGCTAAACACACTATGTAAAGTCAAAAACTTCTCTACATCAAAAATTCTCAAGGCTGGGCCATAAATGGCCCGCGGGTCACGCTTTTTCCTACCCTGCCAAGTTAAAGATTACTGTAAAATATTTTCCCCCAGTAACAAAACGCCAGTGCCCAGTAGCCCACTGGCCTACGTCATATCGCAAGATGTCAAGGAACTTTACCATAGAAATTCACAAACCAGACATTGAGGCCACATGGCAAAAATAAAATGCGAGAACAATGGCTATTGAACACGTTCCACATAACATTCTTTGCAGTGGCTGACTTTTTCTTTATTGCAAAGAGAGTTCAAAAGCATGCTGATTATTATTCTGCAATGCTGCACACGTCTACGTGGTTGAAATAACATGCGAGTCACAGGCTATCAGGAAAAACTGGATCTTGGCTAAGATGCATTATCAGCTATTATATTCGTGCAGCGTTCTCCTGTCCATTGTCCAACGTCCAGGAATTCTTCGACAAATAAAAAATATCTCTAAGACGCGTTACATGCTATATAATATAAAAAAAACGTAGCATGATGTTCAATAATTTTGACAGTAAATTAATAACATATTCTATAAGTTTGAACTAATTGAAAGCTTTTGACTCCAGTAACCATGAAATTTGACGTGATAAATTCTCTCATTATTGTATAAGAAGTATTCTACATCAACTATTCTCGAAATATCTGCATAATAAAATGAAACAAATCAGAATAGGGGTTTATAATCCTTCATTCAAAAAAATAGATATCTTATGGGTTCCATCAAGGTTCTGTCCTCGGGCCTTCATTTTTCCTTATTTACATCAATGATATCGATGAAGCTTTTTTTTATACTACCTTATTTTCTAATGGTATTAACCTTCATACATCTTATCCTTGTTCAATGTTGTTCAAACGACTGTCAGTGTCAACCTCTGAAACAAGCGGTATAGAGCTGGTGAAAAAACACAGTCATTGGAGCAGAGTGTAGAAGTTTTTAGTGGAGACGAAGTCCATGAAAACTATTCTTCTGCATGGAGGCTGTGTTTCGATTTTTGGTCATGAGCCTTACATACAGATAGATAGATAGATAGATAGATAGATTTATTTGGCGGTACTGAATTAATTGCGCTAGATATACTCGATAAAACAGAAAAAACGCTGGGACACCGAAAAAAACACAGAGGTTATCTAGTCAGGTGCCCCATAAATTACGTGAGATTGATGTTTCCATGGTGAAGGTTGTGTCGACCGCTAGACGTGCTGTCGCAGTCCGATATATAAGTTGCGGGTTAATGGCCAATTGCAAAGAGGTTACTCTTGTCGGGCACAAATGGCCATGACGTTTGATTGTCATGGACCGCAAGGTTCCAGAAGAAGAGGAAAAGAAAAACCCGACAAAAAAGAAATCCTCTTTGGGTTCCCATAACCCTTTCTTGATCCACGCACACCCATTATAAAGATAGTTTGATTTGATTATGACCGCGATGCAAATTCCATGGAGATTGAGTTCATTTTTGGAGATAATCTTCGTAAGAGAGTTTTCTGCTTCTTCTGCAGGTGTTCTTGATATTCTGTAACAAAAACTGGACCGCGGCAGCAACGTATTCACGAAGTAATGAGCTATATATTAAAACACACAAAAATAGTATGCTACTAATACACACATTTTGTAGTAGTTTACTACAAACACACGCAAATACACACACACGAGCATTTAATTGCGAACAAGCGATGACAGACAGTCGTATTATATTACATATACTGTAGTAATTCAAGCTAAGAAGATAGATGTTGACTTTCGGGGTGATTCTCTGGCTATATACATAGTTGATTTTGAAAAAATCGGTTAATTCGTAATGAAGCAAATTCATCGTGCATCTCAGCTTGATGGATTTTTTCCAATGTGTGTTTTCTAAAATTTGGTAGAAATTCATCCATTTTTTTCATTTTTATCCTGTCCGCATATCCTCTATGGGGGGTCGCGTGGTCAGGAGCCGTCGGAGTACTCAGAATACCTCACGATCAATAGCAAATTCAAATAATTCTGCTGGTTCCACAGTAAGACAGGACCAAGCAAGGTTCAAAATCTAGTCACTCCATTTGAACCCTGGGAGACATTTTGGCTGCTTTCCCGTTGATGTAGTCGGCGGGACTTGCCTCGCCAATTGTTTTTGGGACATTGCGGTCTTGTTGCCAAGCAAACGTAGCTGGGATCTCTTGTTTCAGTGGCCAAGTTGCACGACATTCAAGACTTTAAAATTTTAACAGTTGCGCAGATTTTCACGAAGTGGCACACCGTGAACTCTTAAATCTGAACAAACACATATTTACAAAATGACGGTTTCGCGATGTTTTAAATCTCCTATTTTATCAGAGCGATAAATTTCATGCTGAACTGCATTCGCTTTACCAATCTGTGTATCAATCTTACTTGCATTACAAGCAAATTCATCACACTCACGAGGTGTCTAAGTTTAATAAATTTTTTTCCATTCAGGTATTCCAAATTTTAGTAGAATTTCTTTCGACTAAATTTTTGCTCAACATTTTGTCTTTAATAACAGTCGTCTTGTTCAACCTACATAAATTACTGATCTTGAAACTTTTTTAACAACTATGCAATAAAAATGTTGATATTGCATGGACAAATGGAGAACCGTCAACTTGCTGGTGTGCTGTGTTAACGATTTTCGCTGTAACTTCCAGTGTTGCAGTTAAGGCGTTGTTGATCAGCGTGGAAGTGTTAAATGAATTTGAATTTTGGGGCATCAATTTATTACAATTTGTTCATTACAACGACATACGTGTCAAGATAGATAGAGAAAATACTTTGTATTTAAGCGCTTTTTCTGAGAATTCGTTCTCGTTGCAAAAACAACTAGCTGCAGGTCATTGCTAGCTGCGACAAATCAGTGACGATAGCCGAGCAAAGATTTCTGCCATACCCAACTAAACACTTACCAGTGGTTGAGCCTCGAAAGTTCATCTCAGTCCAATGAGACGCATTCGAAGACGCAGTTGTATCTGTATGAATCCCGGTCACGCTTTTTGCAAGACTTGGTCTCGAGTTCTTCATCTGGGAACTTTCGTGACGGAAGGCCACGTCATTGAAAATTTACATCGGCTCAACCTGTTCTCTGTTAGTTTGATCCATGGTGAAGGAAAAGCAAATGTAATTTAAGAAAAATGATTGCAATTCGACAAAACAGAAATTTTCAAAATTATGGATGACTTTTTGTGATACGTTTGCGGGAAAAGTTGGCGAAATGGAAACATTGCCCGGTCTTATTCTCGCAACCAGTCGCTCAGATCGCGGCCTCTGACATTTTGACCAAAAAAAGAAGCAACGTTTACCGTTAGAGGGTGCACAGGCCTTGGATTGAATAATGTTGCGGCAGTGTACTGCAGTGGTACGTATGAACGTGCAGCTAAAGCCAGGCGTAATTTGCTCGCTATAACTGTTTTTTTCCTCGCGGAGACATTTCGGTTATTATTTTTGCTGAGATTTTTTGATCACTGAGACACTTCGGGGTCATCTGTCTCACAGCTGTATTAAAACTTGCCGTAGCAGTATTAATTTATCTATATTTTCGGACATTCTGACCGAATTGACTAAATTTTTTTCGGTCATTCCAAAAAGAATTCGGTCTATGGCCGAAAATGACCGAAAAAAACAGCCTCGCACGGCGCGGGTGCATTTCATCTGCAAGCGATTACAAAGGAAACGCTGTGGTTTTTGTAGTTGGTGACTTGTTTCGGCACTTTCCAGTATTGAAAAGCACAGTCGCATTCACGGGCAACTTGAACTTTTAACTGCAACTCCAAAGAGACGCCTCGACTCTCTTACGTCATGCACGAACAACGTCACAATCTGCGGCGAAAGGCTTCGGTTCAAGTCACATTCCCAGTGAATCCAGCTCGATCGTCTTCCCGTCAGGTTCTTCCAGCTCGTACTTTATTGCTCCGTTGAATGGACGTGGCCAAGACATGCTTTTCCCACCGAAAATGATAACTAGCCAACATGAGGTACCGGGTTCCCGTTCAATGAAATGTTTTGACAATTTCGAGTAATTGATTTGTTTGATTAACTTGTTTACATACGGCATGTGTGATCATAACTTGTGTTTTGGTGCGAACACTATATGTCAATTCATTGCAGTTACAATTGTGCGTATTGGACTTATAGTAGAAAAAATTACTTGTTGTCATCAAAATTTGAGGGAAACGATTATCAAAACCATTTGTTGCGATGCTATATTGAGTTTTTTTAACAGTCTGTTTCGTTGTTTTAAAACTCTTTGTTTTACTCCTAAGTTTTGTACATCCTCATTTCAGTACTTTTCATTTTTGTGACTTATGCTGGGGAGGAAATAAAAGTGTTTGTAAGGAATCAATACGCAGAGAAGCCTTGAGGTAAATGTTTCAGACTGTTTTCAAGTTTGCCCGGAAAATATTTGAAATCAAAACTATCTGGCTTGCAGCAACAACGCCAGCACTCATTTCAAAGCGTAGATTCCATCTTCTGTGAAGCGTTTCGTTTTTTACTGATTGATTAAAACTGCTTTGAGGTGTCGAAGAACTTAAAAGACATTGTTTTTTCAGAAACAATTCAAAGTTGTAGTGATATTGACTCCAACCGTAATTGACTGACGATGTTTTAACCTGGTAACAATTGAGAAGTGATGCAAAACGTTCTTATTGCTTAGATTGTCTTAACGAGTTGCAGCTTTTTTTCGTTTGGAGAAGTAAAACTGTAACATTACTTTATCGACAACGATGGGTTGTTGTTTTATTTTGCAGCTACACTTTTGTTTTACATTGCTGTCCATATATTTTGCAGTAAAAATAATTTTAATGTTTGAAGGTATCTGCGCAGAACTTGGAGTTTTTTAAAAATCATGATCACCATAATGCTCGACTTCGCTTTGGCGTTCGGGGCTTTGTTATGCTGTCCGAGATTTGCAAATGTTACACTTTCACATGCGTTGAGTGTGATAGAGCCTTTTGTCGACGTGCTGTAAGTATTCAGGCTGGTACATTATCAGTTTTTGTAAAATCAGTTGCTTGGATATCAGAGGCGTGTTGTCTTGCTCATTTTTCATGAGCGATTTTCTTAGGACTTGTTGGTTTTTGAGACTTGTTTCTGCTTTTTCCCAGAGCAATCATGGCAGTGGCCGTTGCCATCGTTCTTGCCGTAGTCCTGATGTCAGTCAACATCGTTCTCTTTGTGCGTGAACAGAGACGGTTGCAGCGCATACAGGGTCCCGAAATCGATCCGTTCATGGTGGGTGCTGGAGTTGAGGATCTAGGCCAGTAGCGATTCACGACATTGCATCGGACGAAGGCAAGCAGCGCAATTCAGGTGGAGCTAAGAATGAAACGACTTCAAATGTTCAGTTCAGTTTAACCAATGAAGCCGACTCTGGCAGAGTTGGACGCGCCGGGAGTGCTGCAGAACGTACAGTGCGGCACAGGTAATGCAAGTTAGGTGGAGGCGTCTTTCATAATATTTCAGTACTACCAGCCTTTCGAAAATTTATTTGACTCCCGTGTCTTTGCAGGTGCACAAAGTCGAACGTAATGTCGGAAATTCTGCTCGCGGCCATTCCCAAAGCTTCTCCCGCTGTACAGCAGATCCCACACTTGCACTACCTCCAGTTTTTATTGCTAGCTTTTGTTTTGACGGATTCCAGTCTACGTTTGTTGAAGTACTGATCCTTTTTGCTTTGTTGATGTACAGCTAAGGAAATTGCATGAAAACGGATTCTTTTGCATGATCAACTCACGTTTGCCCATGTTTTAAATGTTCAGTGTTACTGTGATTTGCAATAAATAGTCCTTGTTTTGTAACGTTTTTTGAAATACACAAATGGAGCCGATTCCGCTACATTTACCAGTACTCATTAGAAGTGTGATAGAGCCTCAGCGCAGAAATTCCCAAAAGCTTCCTTAAATCGTTGTTTGTTTAACTGTTGAATCGTTATTGTAGTTGCAGCAGTGAATAACAGTTTACTGGAATCAGCCGGTACCTAAACACGGCTTCGCCTATTTACTAAGTACGCTTCTACGGCTTTATGCGAAGTCCTTAAAAACTACATCCCACTCAAGTCCTGGTCTGTAGCAGTGCAAACCATTCAGTGTGATAGCCATCAAGATCAGTTCCCTATCCTACACACGATAGGTTAAAATCCTGCCATCATTGCGGACTTACACGTTGCCCACCTTTCAAAAGGTCAGGAGGACCATAGCCCCGTTCTCTGGCTTTCGTGAGCGCAGACGCCAGGCCTCCAACACCAACGCACGTAGACATTACCGTATATAAGTTTTTTTAAATGGCAGTGAGTTTGATAGTACGGCACTCCTTGAAAGGATTTTCTACAGGAGTGTTCTGTTAACAGAATCATAAGTTTTGAGATGACGGACAACCATGAAGTGCTGTTGGTTTTGTTCCGTGCACGTATCTTGAAGGAAACCGGCGGCGAAAGTGAAGCTAACAGTGCTGCGAAAAACCCTCTTGTTCAAATTAAATAATTAGCAACCTTAAGCCCTTTAATATGTTAATTTTTATCAGACTAAGGAAACATCAGCGTGTTTGTCATGCGATTGGGAGGCTGTGATGTAATGGCAGCTGCCTGGATTGGTAGTAGGGCTTCGAATTTCCATCAAATGATTCGTTTTCAAATAGTTACCAAATAGCAGATGAAAAAACTTTCTCTTCTTATCTCTTTTTACTAATTTACGCTGCAAACCTTTAGTCCAGTGGTTGTCAACTGGGAACTTACTGTTGGTGAGGTTTATATTTCGTTGCAGAATATTTAATCAACGGAAGAATTGGGGAGGAGAAAATACATTTCAAGTTTTTCCCCTTCTGCAGGGTCTGACGATTTTAGCAAATTTATCATCGTATATTTTGCACTATAGAGAACGCACTTAAAATTTTTTAATTTTCTCAAAAATTGGCTTTGTGCATTGACTAAGCCGCACAGCTTGGTGGATTGCCGGAGCATTACGGCCGCCTTGTAGTCAAGTGCCTTGCTGAGTAATACATATCGTGTTTCAGCAGATAATGTTATGGTGTATGTGGGACCAGAACATGCACCCGAGAGGGATCCGTGCATCCTTGATGTCAAAATTGCGCAACTATTAAACTAAGACACAGAAGATGACGAGTTTAGTGGATTTGTGGATGATTTATGTGCCTCATAATCCGGTGGCCTGGTCAGTAAAATACGCTATTCTTCTTCTACTTGGTCTGCTATAACGACTTGTTGCTGTCACTTGGTGTAGTGACTGCAATATACGCTTGGCAGCAATTTTCTCCGTACCAACTAGCTTTGAGTTGCAATTAGAAGAGATTAGCAAGTGTTGGTATTGTAGAGAGAGACGGAGAACCATGAACTTGCTGGTGTTCTGTGTTAACGATTTGCCTCCAGTAACCTCCAGTGTTTCAGTCAAATCGTTGCTGATTAGTTGAAAGTGTTGAATGAATTCAAACATCCTGACATATGTTTGCTGCAACGACATTCCTGATGAGATGGAAAGATGAAATATTCTATTTTAGGTGCTTCTGGTGGCAATTTGTTCTGTTGTAAAAACAGACTAATTCCAGGTCATTGCAAGTTGCGGAAAATCAGTGATGGCAGCCGAGCAAGTATTTTACTGTGCCCAGCTAATTGCTTAACAGTGATTGAGCCTCAAACTTTGGTCATGACTTGAATAGCTACTGCTTCGACCGATCGAGCCTGTCGGCCTTCTTTTTCGTGCAATTAATACCAAAAATTCTTTAATATATTTAAGAAAGAATGACGGCAATTGGATGAAATAGAAGATCAATAGTCTGGATAATTTTTTGGCGAAATCGAAAACTTTTCCCATTTTGAGCTTTGATATCGTCTGTTCAGGTTGCAGCCTGTGAAATTTTGACAAAGATAAGAGGCATCGCGAAACGTTAGAAAGGACACGGACTTTTAATAAGATTTTGTTGCAACTTCTCCGTTGGGGTTGCGTTGAATGTGCGATTCACAACGAACGGGATGTGCGTGAAGAACAACACCCACATATATGTGGCACGAACAAGCAATGATACAGCGATGGCGGCGAAAATTCCTGCCGATACTAGCTTGTGAACGATTAAACAAAATGACTAGCGCACGCGACGAGTGATCGCTGCTCATGATCTTTATTGTTGCCTGCTGCCACAGTGTGAAGCTTTGCGCACTTGCCGCTCGGGCTTTCCGATGGCAAAAATTGACATGTTTTTCTTGTAGAAAATGATAATTAGCAGGGCCATTTTGTATGACCTAAAAAACTTGACAATATAACTTTATTTTTCGGAAAATATGACTTTATAAGACCAAACAAAAATATGACTGAGCTAGAACATGCAACTACTGTACAAATAAGCATTACCAGCGAAAATAGGCATAAGAGATGGTGGCCTCATGGTTGGTTGAAGCCGCACTAAAATAAACGGCTCAAAAGATGGGCAAAACATATAGTTGAGTTGAAGTAAATTTAAAGCATGCATGGGCATTGGTTTACTTCTTTGGGGCAGCAAGAACATGGATTTTCAGGCTGTGCATTGCATTTCATCCAAATAATTTGGTTAACCTATGTCTTTGCCAACATTTGCAGGGCACCCAGTGGGTTCAATTCGTATGATGTAGCTTCGATCTAGTGATATATTAGTTTCACTTGATATTTTAAGATTGTTTTGATGGATTCCTTATTGAATTAGGTTGAAAATATGCAAAATATGATTTTATGTCCTAACATGGAAAATATGACTTTTTACGACTTTATAACTTTTGTTGTAGACTTCGTAGGGGTGCGATTTTTGTGTTAAAATTCGTTTCATAGCTTCCTGAAGCACAGAAAAAAAGATGATTTTCATGACTTAAAATGGCCCTAATATAATTAGTCAACATGAGGTAGTAGGTTCTCACTACAGTTCAGAGAAGTTTTTGAGAATTTCGGCTAGTTGATTTGTTTGATAAACATGTTCATGAATTCGATCATAACTGCATGAGTTGTGCTACCTTGTGTATTTGTGCAAAAGACGTTGGGGAAATTTATCGATTGAATAAGAAGTGAAGATGCGTAATTTTACGTGAAATCGATTTCCTATTAAAAATTTGCTGATCGATTCCTTGCTTACACCCATCGTGGAAAGTACATACTTGAATAGAGACATGTGCAAGTTTGAATCATCGCAAAAAGACGAAAGCATATGGCAGTCGACTGATTCCTCGAAAGCATGCAGAAACACTAGTGCTTTTGAGTGTTATTGATTCAGCTTAATAGTTACATTTTTTTTGTCGGACGTTATACGTAGAACAACATTTTTGTAGTCCTCAACTTTGCACTCTAAACGTTCTTCAAAACTCTCTGATGTACCGAGTATCAAGGTTTCGGCAACAGTTTGTCCTTCTGCTTTAAAACTCTGTTAATCTTTGTTTTGTCATTATCACCTCAGTGCTGTGTTTTTTGTGATTTCGCAACGGTGCTGATCATCCACCAGACTTCAACCCTTTTAAAAATGTAACTCTAAAAGAATTATCAATTCTCTAATATTTCGGTCATTAATATTAAAATGATATAAAGCCATGAAGGTGTTAAAGGATGCTCGATGAGACAACCTGGTTTACATGGGTTTTCGGTGTCGCAGCGTATAATTTTAATTTGCATTACATTGTAATGTTTGCATAATGAAAATAAAACAACGTTTCTTGTTGGGTATCAATGAAAGTGTTTGGTTTGTAAAGGATCAACACGAAGAAAAGATTTGAGAAACACTGTCGATTTTGAAATCAAAACTACTCGTATCTGGCTTGCAGCAACAATGCTAGCACTAATTTAAAAGCGTAGATTCCATCTTCTGTTACTCGTTTCGTTTTATCCTTGTTGATTAACTGCTTTGAGGAAAAAAGAACTAAAAACAGTTGTCTTTAGTAAATACATTTCACAGTTGGAGTGGTTTTATATTCAGCAGTCACTGGCTAAAGCTTTTTTGAATCTGGCCACAACTGAAACGTGATGCATAACATTTATTGATTGCCCTTAGTAACTTAAGTAAGAGCAGCAATATGTGGAAAGTGTATCTGTATTATCATTCATAGTTCAAGTGTTGCTATTTCACTTCGCAGCCACAGTTGTTTCACCTTGTTGTCAATATATTTTGAATTAAAAGCTAGCTGTTGCAATCTTTTGAAGGTTTCTTGCCTTCTTCCTTAAACAATCGAAAAATGAGTTTTTTCCTTCAAAATTTAATTTTCGTTGGCAAATTCGTGCTGTCAATTATATTATTCTTATCATGCCTAGAACTTCTTGGTTGTTCATTTTTGGACGTGCTAAGAATTGTGGGAGATATAGTCGTCTTGATGTAAGTACCAATTCAGTGAGTGACGACCTTGCAGTAATATCAAGACCAAAGAGTTTTTTGTTGGTGCACCCAGAGAGCTTTTCGATGTGCTTTCAGTCTTTTTCTCCAGGGCAATCGTTCAAATCTCGTCTGTGATGGTCCTGAGCTTCCTCGGCTTGTCTGGTTCATCCGGACAGAACCTTGGGTACGTTTCGTCTGATGACGAAAGCAGTTCGGATGGAGCTGAGGATGAACCGGCAGCGCCGCTCGAAGGTTCAGTGCAGATCAGTGGAGTTGAGGATGTGCCGATTGCTGCTGCACGCCCCCTGCAGTTCGAACAAAGAAGAATATTCGGGCAACTCTGGCAACGTGGCCGTGAAGATCGTATAGAATTATGCGGCCGTGTGAATCTCTCTGGTTCTAGTAATTAGAGCAGCCTAGTAGAGATGTACTATGGATTGTTTTCAGTCGTTACAGGCGACATTCTAGTGTACTTTGATTCCGTTGTTTTGCACGTGTTGCAATTCCAGTCCACCGCAGTGTCGGAAATTTTACTTCCAAAGTTTCTCCCGCATCAGTTTTTATTTTTGTCACTTTCACTCTTCAGTTTTTTTTACCTGGAAAGTTCTGCCACTTTAGCGCTGCTAGGTTTGCTTTTAACTGGAATCCAGCAAATGCTGAACAACTGCTAGCGCAATCGAAAGTAATGACACTTTCATAACCGCCTTTTTTCTTTTGACTGGTTTTATTCAAGTTTTCTGCTCTTGCGTGCTGCTGTTGCGTGTTTGTGTTTAGGTGGTACTTTATGTATTAGCGTCTGTATTGAGAAACCCTTAAAGCCTGAACGTTTTTCTTCTAAAACCTAAACTTTAAGGTTTGAGACTGCTCCTTAACATTGGAGTTCTAGTTCTTGCTCAGGTGATGCTGGTCTCTGTGAATTGCTACTTTCATCACCGTACCACTGGACCTTTTTAGCTGTTCTGCCTATACCTAATGAAAATGTACGCAGAGTTGTTTCCTGAGACACAAAACGAAAGTAAAATACAAGCGAATCAAATAGCAACAGTCTACAGTCTGCACTCACGCGACACACACAGCAAATGATAAAGCAGTGGCATCCATGTTTAGATAAAACAGCAGCAAAAAACTGTAGTAGAAATAAAAAGAAACACTTCATTTCTGATAAATTCCTTAGGTCCGAATATTTTATCCAAACATCTCCATACCAATCATTATTTTTGCACCGCCGTAACTTCACGAATGTCACAAAGTAGTAGTCGTATAATGGAGGAAGGTTATTACTACGCTTATGGGTCGGGTACACCTTGATGACGCAACCGTCTCCTCAGTGCATTTTGGTCACTATTCCCACCTAACCAATTGCATTGTTTTAATGGTCCGGCATTATTCTTCTCAAATGAATCTTTCTCTGTTGTGTATGTCCATCCCCTTCCTTCTGGAGTCGAGATTTTAAAGCTTTGCTATAAATTAGATCTAAGCTTTCGCTGTAATCTGATTGTCTTTCAGTTAAATCTTCACTCACGCATTATAAAGTCCCCAAACACAATAGATTTAAGGATAGATTTGAGCAAGGTGAAACGCTCCGTTCGAAAAACACTGATAAAGAACAATTGATTTTATGTGGCCGTGAATAACAAACCTATACTTTGACCAATTAGTTGAAAGGGTTTTTACGTTTGAGGGACAGTTTGTTCTGTTCCAAGAAACACTAGCTCCATGCCATTTCTAGTTGCTACAAATCAATGATAGCCGACCAAACACTCCTGCCATGTCCCACTAAGCGCTTGTCGGTCATTAAGTCTTAAAAGTTGGTGTCGGTCCCAAAAGATATTCATTCTTTTACTTTAACGTTCTATTTTTTGCTTTTTCTCTTTCTCCTTCTCACCTCAGCACTTGTTTTATTGTGATTTGTGCTGTGCAAGAAATGAAAGCGTTTAGGGTTTGGAAGAGATCAATACGGAAGGAAAACCTGGAACAGTTGCTTTAGAAACTTTTCAAAGTTCCCCAGTAACAAAAACATTGGTTCGCACGTCCAATGACCTTAGTTGACTACCTGGCTTTCGGCAACAACGCCAGCACTAATTGCAAAGCGTAGATTCCATCCTTTGTGAAACATTTCGTTTTTTTCTTGAGTGGTGTAATTGAACGTAAGCGTAGTTGTTTTTCGCAAAAACGTTGGGCAGTTGGATTGGTTTGTCTCCAGCAGTAGTTGGCTGAAGCTTTTTTAGAGATCTGAACACTGCGAAAAGATGCATTAAACGATGTTTGTTGATTTATTTGTTTTTAGTAGGAGCTGTTTACGTTTGGAAGTATGACTGCAGAAATTAATCCACAGCAACGATTTGCTGTTTCACTGTTCCACTGCTGCAATTTTGCGTCGGGTTGTAGTCAATATTTCAGATTTTATAATTATTGTAATGTTTTTCAGGTGTCTTGGTGTTTTCGTAACTATGCATAATATGGGGTTCTTCGATCAATGCTTGACATTATTTATTAAAATCTTGTTGGTGATTATCTTTCTTTATTTTCCGGCATTTCTGGGACATTCCATTTCGAATGTGGTCAAACTTTCTGTCGTCATACTGTAAGTACCACTTGAAGTCATGCGATTTCTTGCATGCAAAACCAGAGATATTTGAATCATCGTCTTCGATTTGTCTTCTCCAGTTTCATCGTTTCGGCATCCAGTGTTCTCTGTTACAACATATTTCTGATGCTCGTCGTTTTTGCGGGCATATTTGATCCTACAGGCCGCATGGAAGATTTCCTGATAAGGATTCCGTGCATTGGATACAGGTCGTCTGAAAGAGGCTATTCGAGTGGACCTGAGGATGTGCCTGTAGCGTTTGAACGTTCAGTGCAGTTCAACCAACCACGTTTATTCGAGCAACGTCGGTGCCGTTCGAGACGTCGGGCTGTAAACCTAGGCGGTACAAGTAATGAAAGAAGCCCAGGCAAGTTGCAAAGGCATTTCTGATTTATCATTTTCAGACGTCGTTAGCAGCAATGATTTACTATATTTTGCTTCTATTATTTGCAGGTACTTGATGTCGGTCAAACGTTCTACATTCTTTGTTCTACTTTTTGTTAGCACCAGTGTACAGTGTATTGCTTTGTTTTAACCTGCAAGATTTGCGTGCCGATTTAGCATTGGTAGCTTTTTCATCGCATTCTAGTCGACGCTGAATTACTTGTAGTGCAATAATGACATTTCTTTCAGAACTGCTTCATTTCTCTTCACTGGTTCTAATTAATATTGCTGCTCCATAGAAGCTGGGGTCTCAGTGCTTACTGTTGTTTGTTTGTTCCATATTAGGTATTGTTTGCTTTCAAAGTACAGGAGAGGGATCTCTAAGAACTGCAAGGCTTTTTTAGTCTGCTTCGTTCGTGGCGGGTAGGTTTAGGGGCAGCGGAACAATATTTGTTTAAAGCGAGGCTGCCCGTATGTTGTCTTGTTAGTTTCATCGCTGTATCACTGAAGTCCATTTTAGTGTTTCTGCAATAAATTTAACTTAGAAGGAAGTGGAAGGAAGCTTTACACGCAAACGAAATTACCGCTCTGTTGGCAACAAAAGAACGAAACGGCTTGAAAGCACAAAGTTCAAATGAAAGCCAATTAGGAAACAAATGCCTAAACACTGAACATCAGTGTAGTCAATATTTTCAGGAATCAATCACAGCAACCTCATTCACTGAAAAGAGCTCTCAAAGCGTGAAGCATATAGTGGGAACACGCGAGGAAATGAATTAAAAGTGGCCAAAAGAAAATAAACTTTATCGACGCGTACCTTTCGTAATAAGTTGATTTGAGCTCTAATTTGATGCATGCAAATATATCTTCACATCAATGAAAATATTCGCAATTTCATTGTTCCACAAATATCACAAAGTAGTAGTTAAACAACGAAGGCTATTACTGCGCTTAGAGTCGGTTTCATCATGATGTAAAGTTAACTGAAGGACCCGTCTTTTTTTTCTCTGGATTTTTTCCAACTATTCCCATGAACGGCCACCTAATAAAATACTTGTACTTCGTTTTTCCCACGTTGCTCTTCGAAAATGAAACAGAAAATCAAGTAAACAAAATAGTTGCACAAGGGAGACGTTGGATCACCTTGGTCCTTGTAGTTGTGCAGAGGTAGCTTTCCTTTTTGACTATGCTGTGGTGTTCACCATGGTTGCCGCAAGTCCCAATGTCCGTAGGTCGCAGAAGAACATTCGACAACATACGTTCGCTGGTCATAGGCAATTTGACAGGTTGTCCTGTAAGCCAGTGTTTATTGATGTATTGTTATGGCTTTAATTGAAGTGTGCTTTCCCCGTGCCTAAGCTTAAGCAAGGGGGGTAAATCAGAAGCCCAGACCAGAAAATTGTGTTTAGCTTCTTTTTTCTGCACGTTGTTTTTCTGTCCATCTTCCTTGTTGATAATGCTCTTCACCGTCCTTCTGGAATCAGATTTTAAAGCTTCGTCATATATATAGGATCTAAACTTTCTCTAAAACCTGATGTCTTTCAGTTGAGAGCTGCTCGCACGCCTAAGTTCACCAAAGACTTAAAAGAAATATTGAGCATGTTGGGACGCTCCCTTCAAAAAACATCCATTGATAGCAGTTGATTTTCTATGCTCCTCAGTGACCAAACAAAATGTTGACGTACCCGCAACGTGGTGCCAAACAAACAAACAAACTGGCTACGCTTCCATCAAGCACTAGTTGTGTTGCCAATGGAGTGCTATCTAAAAGTCTCTGAAAAGTGTTAAGTTGTTTGAGCATGCACCATCGAAGTTGCGTCCCTTTACAAAGGGCCGGGTTCGATTCCTGGTCGGGTCAAACTTTCGAATGATGACATTTAAAGAGATTTCTCCGAACAAATCCGGAGAGGTGTCAAAATTACGACCTGCGCCACGGATGCGGCCGTCTGCAAGGTTTGTTCGGTCTTCGAAATGACTCTGAAAAGTGTAAAATTGACGAACACAATTTATGGCGTCAACAGCACTTTGCAAAGGGACGCAGTTAATTGTCTCAACAACCTCTGGTATCATGATGCTAGTATTGCCACCTCTCGGTTGGCGTCGCGTTGAATGTGCGATTCACCACGAACGGGATGTGCGCAAAGATAACACCCATATATCTGTGGCGCGAACAAGCAACTACAGTGATCCGGAAAGTGTGATCTTGGTGAACGACCACTCCTAGCAATGCTTGTGAACCTGGTGAACAGTTGACTGCTCTTCCTGATGGTAATCTCTATTGTTGCTTGCTGCCAGTGTGAAGATTTGCGCACTTGCCACTCGGGCTTTCCCATTGTCACAATAAAATGGGTGCGCATGCGCAATAACCTGAGTTACCAAACTTGTAACTCAATTCTCGCAATGCTTGCCATATCTATTACTGTCATCCTGCTGAGCAATTCAGACCGACGATAGCACATGCAACTTTGCGGTAAATTTCGTGTTGTTAAAAGCCGAAAAATCATGAAAAAACATTCGCAGAAGCTACCCAAGCAATTGCAGAATAGCATCAAAGGTTAGACGTTTGCTTTCATTTGCAGAAACGGATGTTTCATCGATGTTGTACAAAACAACCGTTTCCAGATTAAAAGGTAGGTCAAACCTCTTTGCGCCTGAAATATTTGATGTAACTGAGTCTAGTTTAACACTTTTCCGCTGTTTTATTCTATTCACGTTTCCCTTGAAACCACTTGTTGTCGTAGAAATTACAGCTGAACCTGTGTCAACCCTCCATATCTCGCTGACAAAGTTAACTGCTCATGGCACCCGAGTACGCTTCTTTCAAACAGACCTGTTTAGCAATTGCGCTTAGAAAACCAACGACTCAATTTGACAATCTAGAAAAATATGGGAAAGGGACAAAATACTACGTCCAGACCTTTTGCAGGACGTCAATCAAAGGCAAATAAATAAGCCGACTATCGAATATCACTGGACAAAAGCGATCTTTGAAAAAAACTTGAAAAAATCTTCTTAACGTTTGTAGCTGAAAACTGTTGGATTAGATGCAAAGCTTCAAATGCAGTAAAACACTCAACTATTTCTGTATGAGTTAGAATCACGTGCCAGCGCTAAAGTAGTTTGACGGAATCGTATTGTGGCCACCTCAAGATTTTCCTTAATCCACATTACGTTTTTTTTCATCAGCAATTACTGGCTTTTGTTCCGCAGATCGTCCATTGCATGACCACACCTTAACACAAAAACCACACCTTAATAGAAAATGATACGTAACAAAACCTTTCAGGCGTGGATAAAAGTTTTTTTTTCTTGACACATTTTCCTTTTCTGCAACGAAGTTGATCAAACGCAAATGAAATATTTGCATCAAAGATATTTTTTTTAAGAAGGTATTTTCTTCGTCTTTTGTTTAACTTCAACTCTTTATGAGAATTTGTGCCGATGAAAACGAAGGCTTGAAGGTTTAGACGTTTTTCCATTCAAGAAGTTTCAGTATGTCTTTTCATAGAACAGTATTGTTTCTCAAATGGTGTCTGACGCTGACCTGCAATTGTTTGCAAGCCTACTGTTATGGTATTTTTGAACCATAACATGAATGGAGTCAAACATAAAACAAACATTGTTGACAAAACAATATCAACAAGTGCACAAGTGTAATTACAAATCGATTGAGAAAGTACTTGTTATACCAGTCAAGAATATGACAGAAGAAGAAGTTATTACAATAGTGGATATTTAATAAATTACCTGAAGAAATTGTGGTGATTACAATGAACAAGTTTTTGAAGTGTAAATGAAGAATCAAGCAACTTATGGTCATTTAACCATAGAAGAATTCAAAAGCATGAAGCTTGTGAACAAAACAACTTGAAGTTAACAAACTGTTGGGAACATATTTGCAAAATGAAGTTACAATGCTCGAAAGAGAACAAATTATTATTGTGAAATTAGCGTATGTGTATATTGCAGTGAAATTGCCAATGTGTGTTGATGTTGTGTACTTATGTGAAGCGAAATATTAACAAAAAGATAGCTAGATAGTTAGAGCAGTTAAAACTCCAATATTTCTAGGAAAAATGACGTAAAACGATATGCTTCATTGATTAAGCAAATTGCTAAACGCACATATCAAAAGAAGGTAAAGATTGCACAATAGTATGCAACCGTAAGGAGAAAAGTAGCCTGAGGGCAGGAAAAACAAAGCAAATCCGTTACGAGGTACTCCGGTGTGCGACTGAAAAGTTCAGTTCGATTTTGACACTCAACGGGGTAGGAGCGTTTTTATTAGCTCCTGTTAAAATTGATTTTAAACTGTAAAGAATGAAATTCTGGCAAATTCCTTAGGATGGCAAGTTAAATAATAGGTTTAGGATTTAAGAATTGTAGGTTTTATTTCCTGATTCTTTGAAAGTTGTAAATATGATTTATTGTTACAGTGATTGAAAGTAGTAAATGTTTCGTTGGTTAATAAGAATACAATGTTCGCAAACTTTAAATCACCACGGGGATTCCAGTGATTGTTCATAAAAACAGTTGCTGTTGGTCACTGTGCTAGTGTGTAAGGGAGAGAGAATTATGAAACCATGCGATCTAATTGTAATGGTGATAGCAATTAGGTTAAAAGAACTCACGACTTGCAGTTTAGTGAAACGGGGTAAATAAATAAATTATACCAACGCTAAGCTACGTCATGTAATAATGTTGTTGACATCGGGCAATCAATAATATTCTTACACTACCATTGTATCAGAATAAAATAAAACAGATTTGACACAACCAATTTATACATTTTTGACTACGAAAAATTTGTCTGGTTTGTAACGAAGCAAACGTATCACGCGCGCATGATATTTCCTAATAAACGTCTTTGCTAGTAATAGAAATCAACTTCAGAGTTTCAAGTTTTTTCCAGGATTGGTTTTGTAAGCTCTGTTTAAATTTTTTTCGACAAAATTTGCCCAACATTTGAGTTTTTAAAGGTCGTATTCTTGTTCAGGTTATAGTAATTAGCAGTCTTGAAAACCCCAAATGTCATTGCTTTTTCCAGACGAAGAACATACCCGCATACTCTTTATGGATTTTGGAGATTGTGACATAATCGTGACTGCATGAGCGGCGAAAAGTGCTCCAGAATAATAATTAACGAATGATTTCTTTTGCCATCTTTTACCAGCGACAGCGCGTTAGACTCAGCGGCTCACTTCTGGTGGTGGATGAAGTTCGAACACGGGGCTTTCAGAATACCCGACCCCAGGAGCCTTCAGCCTCTCCATTCCAACGATATGATGGCTGCATTGGATGACTCAACCTCATTCTACAACCGCTGCAAACATTTCTAGAGCTTGCCAGATGCGAAAGGGTTATGACAACCCGGGCAGAGTTTCATTTTAGCTGGGTTTATACTTTCTCTGCCACGCCCAGATCCTTGCGGATCTGAGCACCTGTTCCACCGAGAGAGACCGGTTGCGACCCAGCACTCCCTGCGCAACTGTGTTCATCATCTGGCAGCTCTTTCCCACACAGGCTATCCGATTTGATATAAATTTGGCTTGCTGTGCACCTTAATCGATCAGTCAAGGGGCAACGACTCCATAACCATGCGGTTTTCACGGTGCCCCGGCGTTTTTGCAATTGCTGTGATTTCTTTCTCGTCTTTGAAATTCTTAACTTTCGCCAAATAAACTCAACTCAACTCAACTCTGGTGAAAGAAAAGCGAACATAATTTGAGAAAAACGATTGCAATTCGACGAAATAAAAGTTCAGAATTGTGGATAACTTTTTGTGATAAATTTATGGTGTTGCGATCGGAAAGCCCGAGCGGCATGTGCGCAAATCTTTACACTGTGGCAGCAAGCAACAATAGAGATCATGCGCCACAATCACTCTATTGTTGCTTGTTCGCGCCACATACATATTAGTGTTATTCTTCGCGCAAATCCCGTTCGTGGTGAATCGCAAATTCAACGCAACGCCAACGGAGAGGTTGCAACAATGGGACAAGTTGCCGAAATCGAAACCTTTTCCAATATTGAGTCTCCATGTCGATTGTTAAGGGCGAGGCCTGTGACATTTTGAGCAAGAAAAGAGGCAACGGCAAGTGTTAGAAAGCGCACAGACCTTCAGTTAGACTGACATGTTTTTCTCGTCGAAAATTATTATCAGTGAACATGAGGCACCGGGTTCTCACTACAGTTGAATGCATTTTTTTGGGAACGTTTGTTTAGTTTCCAATGTCTTGACGAGCTTATAGTGTACATACATTAAAACACTACTGGGACAGTTTGTCGTTATCAAATATTGTTGTGTCTTTTGTTTCTTCAATTTTGTGTGTCACTCCTGCGAATATGACGCAGAACTGCGGAACCTGACTGTTATATAGGGTTGGCATTGATGAAGATTTCCATATGACATTTGCATGATGCTTTAAGTTATAGGATAAATTTCAGCGTCTTTTCAATAGTAACGTTTGAACTGCACGTACATTGCTGCATTGCCTTTTTACTATTGTTAATCGAGCAAATTGATTTTAGTGAGATGATAACCGTTTTGCATTTGCATTCTTTTCTCAGGAAGCTTTTACTTGGATAACAATGAATCATACATTTAAAATGTCAGCCTTTAGATCGTCGATATTTTTGTCACAACGTGACCCTGAACATCATGCTGTTCATGAGGATT
>Ga0210059_1002393_pt1 | contig 29323 bp, 17 predicted proteins | sample Ectturendosymbi2_FD_188042 | JGI IMG/M metagenome (GOLD analysis project Ga0210059, IMG submission 188042) | Ecteinascidia turbinata endosymbiont from Florida, USA - Sample 2 (SPAdes) (version 2) | ecosystem: Host-associated > Tunicates > Ascidians > Unclassified | place: Key West, Florida...
GCCTTTCTTGATTTTTCATGAACTGTTACGCTCTGTTTAAATCGCGCGGGTTCTCTCTGGCATACGTCATCGCTCACGTGTGTTATCTCCAGAGGAAAAGTGTCTTCGTTAGACCGCTCCCAAACGCAGATTTTCTTATCAGTGACTGGTTTATGAGGCTCTTGTAAGGTCAGCCTTTTAGCTTCAAAAAAATTTTTAGTAATGTCGTTGTAACTAATAACAGGTCGTGTGTTTTTTTTAACTTGTTTTCAAGTGTCAACATTTCGCCTGTAAGATTTGCCTTACATTTACAGGACTGATGATGCTTTGGAAAACGCGAAACTAGTTTCCCCGTCAATAAACTGTGACTGATTTACTTGCCGCCATCTTTGTGGCCTTTAACTATGAAAAACGTGATATGTAGTGGCACAAAAATGAAGATTTGTGAAAAGGATCTGGCAGATAAAGTGAACAGATAAAAATCTTGATAATGATGTGCATTGTTGGTAAAAGGCATATAGGTTATTTCTCATCAAGGCCATAAATGTGTCCAGCTGCACTGAAAGTTAACAACTGATTATTGTATTAATGAAATTTTCATATTTAACTGATTAACTCTAAAGGTGAAGTATAATTAAATGATCTTGATTTGTGCACTTTGAGAAATTTTGAAGTTTTATTTGAATAAGAGCTGATGATGCCTACTTTGTAGGCGAAATATATACTCTTTAAGTTCTTAGTGTCTGATTCTATGCTGAGAAAGGATTTCTTTCAAAAAAGCAATCTTGTATAGTTGCATATATTGCAGACATGAGTTTAGCTGTTGTGAATTGGCATGGCATGGTTATACAGTACCTTTTTCTGGCTTTTATTTGCTCTACTTTCTTTGGTGTATCTGTTTAGTTGCAGATAACAGCAAAGATGTAGTTTATGCACTTAAAAGCACAATCTTATTGGTACAAGAATAAGCCACCACATATCGTTGTTTTAGGGCAATTAAAATTTTGATTCCATGTTTGAATCATAAGTCAAATGAAAACATTTTCAAAACAAGTATTGGGATACATGGATGTAAATTCCTCAACTCAAAAGCTACCACCCTTTCTTGCTAATGTTTAGTCTATGGTTTGACAATATAAAATGTTTTTATAAGTTATCTAAGCATGAGTAAAAAATTAAACATTTTGATGGATACAGTAATTCATTATTAAATGTTCATCTAAGCAATTTTTAATAAGTTTGAATGTTTTGTGGCTTATGGCCTCAGTAAGCTATCTCACTGAAATGAGTAAAGCTCGTCCACAAGAGAAAATATACTTGCTCCATAGGCAGTAGGCGTACTTCAGTTTCATCCCTATGTTCAATCGCTTGTCCATGATATGTTCCTGTAATTGTTTCGCATGGTATTGTCAGTGTTACAAGATTTTAGTAATCAGACCCCTGTAAAATCTTTGATTGATATCCTTTTTCTTCTGGTTGTGCCTAAATTAGAATTTCATATGCCTCTCCTCTGCTTATTTTTGTCACTTGTTTTTCATACTATTTGAAAAAAAATGTAGAGTTGAGTCCAAAATAATTTGATATGGTAAATTAGAGTTTTTTTAAGGAAAATGTTAGGTACCCAGTATGGGTCTGTAGGGACCCGATTTTCTCTGATTTTAGGGACCCAATGATAATTTTCTCTGATTCTAGGGACCCGATTTAAAATTCTAGGGACCTAAATCGGGTCCCTAAAACGCCTTAAGAAAAACCTGGTAAATTATATTATAGTTCTTGGATTTTCAGCATGGTATTCTGTTTGAATGTTGCTTTAGTTTATTGGATAGATATTTGCGTTCTGCAGAGTTTGTGTGTTCATACTATGGACTTCGTGTCTGCTCATAAACAAATAAATAAGTTAAATTAAATTTACCTTACTTAAGATTCTATTTAAAGGTAAAGTGGCCGAAGGCTTGATTAATGCAGTCTAGTATTGAAGGTTGCCTTTGCCTTTTAGCTTATGAACACTTTTTAAGTGCCAGTACCACGGTAGCAACAGTAGCAGTTGCTTTTTTTGTTACAACGGCCAACTGTTACAGGTACCAGCTTGTTTATACCAAGCAACCAGGATAGACGCGGGCAGCACGTCGAACTTCGCTCGCATAGCAACCGACGCAACCAAGCGTGAACATTATTGCTAGTGTAAACACTTTCTCAAGCTCAGCTTGGCTTGGCTCAGCCTTTCTTGGCCCCAGTAAATCCATTGAGATTCTTTATTGTGTTTGTTCAAATGTTGAGCCTTGTCTCTGAACAGCAAAACAAGTATGGTCCATTGACTATCATATGGACATCAAACTTACAGAATTGGTTAGACATTCATTGATCCAGTCTGTTTTCTTGACTCATCATTGTTATACCTTGCATATACTCGGTGGTGTATTTAAGGGGAGGCGAGTCAGGCACTTGCCTCGGGTCCCCCATTTTGGGCCCCCCCTTGAGGTGTTACGCGTATCAATTTTCCTTATTTTTGGTGAAAAGCTTATTTTCCACTCATATGATATACTACAAAGCAGATCGTAAGTAAGTAGTGTTGCAGTTGACTGCATCGCCTTGAACTACTGAGGCAAGCACAAGGGAAAGATGGCAATTCGGGGCATCAACTAACAGGAAAGCAACCAGCAGCAATAGAGATCCATCACTGACTTCACTCTACTACTACAAGGTTGCACTATCATTACATAGGGATAAGTGAACTACGATAATTCGCTTGTGGCGACTATCACAGTGACTTGTTACCCATGGGCACCATCTAGCGGTGACCATTTATTTACATGTGGCGCCATCTAACGACCGCCACAGTAGGCTACTCCAGCGACTGAGAATTACATCGGCAATTGCTTCTGGATTGAGAGAAGGGAGCTCTAGGAAACCAATAAAACTTTTACGGATTACGCTTCCATCTAAATATCTCAAACCAGAGCAAGTTGCTCTTTGCCTGATATATCGGCAGGTTCGTCAACATTTACCAAGAAATACGAGGGATTGACTTCGGAAATGATATCGTTGACTATAGCTTCAGAAGCTATGGCTAAGATTTCGTTCTGAATCTACGGAATTGTGTATTTGGCGTTTTTTTTATTTTTTGAAGTGATCTGCTAAAGCGTAATTACTTGGATCAATCCTGAAGTTTAGCATGTCATATAAAAATGCCGGTGCCAACCTCATGACCTCGGAAGGGGAAATTATTGGTTGCGGGCAGCAGCACTGTTTTTACCACACTTTTAATTATGTTTCCCAAGCTTCCCTCGTAAATCTTGAACTAATCTGAGACATTTTGTCTACTACAGTTTCACCACACTAACTCTGCTTAAAATTGGTAACTTTAACTACGGTTTCTTAACAGTGAATTGAATTGGATTGACATACAGTTTTCTCAAACTAAAATAACAAAAACTGAAGTCAGCTGTTCTGAAAACCGAGTCCTTTGTACATTTTCAGTAGCGTCTGTTTAGCTAATCTTAAACCGGTGTGTTTGGTATAAAAAGCTTATACAGACGAATCCATCGACAGACAAGTAAGGCAACTTGTCACAAACATGTGGGAACGTCTTGCATATGAGGTGGTGGCTACCCGCCTTTGCGTGGTTTAAGACGTGACAAATTTTTCTATACAGTCTTGAAGAATATTTTCCTCTTGTAAAAGCTGGTTGACCAAGAAGACTTCCTTTGACTTAAATCAAGAATTTTATATTTGCTAAAGTTTAATCACAGGCTAATTGTGCTGCAGGAACAACACTTGAAAAGAAAACTATCCCGAGTTTGCATTGTGTAGTTTATTTTTCGTTTAAAATGTTTTTTCCTAAGACAGGGGTGGGGAATCTGCGGCCAGTGGGCCATATGCGGCCCGCATGAACAACGTGACCCACATAAGAATTTTCGTTATCCAAGTTGGAACACAACAGTGGCGTACGCAGAAAATTTTCTTGGGGGGGTTTCATTCAGTGGTACATGGCGGCCATTTGTATTTGGTTTTCGCTGTTTGTGACGTCACAATGTGACGTCATATTCATGTTTACAAACCGACGTTTTGGCGAAGTTTGTTGACATAATATGCATATTCTTGTACACGTACTCCCCTTATTTTATGTGTCATTGCACTGAATATAAACTATCAGCACTCCAAGCTAGGATATTGGAGGAAAATAAACTCAACGCTACGACACAGCAGTTCATAACTGCAAAAGTATCAGGCTGTGTGTTAAAACAGGGGAGTAAAACACACTCAACACTGCGTCAGAGCAATATACAACTGCAAGATGAGGCTGCGCTGATGTCTTGTGGAATACGAGCAGTCGAACGTAGGTGTGCGGCTGGACTGGCTGGAGCACACTTCGGTTTACAAGATCGAATCTTGCTAAACTACACAAGAATTGAAAATGTACATAAAGTACGCAAGAAAACTTTCCATTTTTCGTTATGTGAAGAAGTCCAGCAAACGTTTAAGTTTTCCTTTTTCCATGCTGAGACATTTTCCAATGCCTGAATGCTTCTGTGTTGAAAACACCTGTTTTTGAGCACGTGCAACAGATCTATCATGCTACAGAAATTGGTAATGTAGCCAATGCGGTCAGCTCTAGCGCTGATCAGCCTTAGCAGACAAATTAAAACACAACTATTTCGGATAAAATAAACTATCGCGGAGCACAATCTTAAACATGCGTAGTGGACGGAGGGTCTACAGAAAGTGGTGAGATGGTTTCCGGACGCAGACGATGACCCAGGTTACCACTAAAACCTAATTATTACTTTTTGGCCCATATACAGCGTTCCTTGAAATTTGCATGCAAATTTATTCCGTGGTATTTGCGTTAAGTCGACAAGTTAACAAGCCAAAAGTATGCGAAAACAATGAATCTCCTTTGTGCAGGTAATGAAGTTTTTGTAAAATATCACACTCAAGGGTAGAGGTTAACCCCAACCCCCGCAACCCCTTTGGAAAAAAGCATGCGCGTAAGGGCATGAAATTCCACTACAAGCAGACACGCAGACAGTATGTGAAAAGTCTTTCTCGATCCTTGACAAAGTTTTCTCTCCTTATCTTTCTTCGGAAGATAAAAGAAGAATTTCAGGATAAGATTAATTGATTTTAACGGCCCGCCAGCGATATTCCACACTTCATGTGGCCCGTGATCAGTGGCGTAATTAAAGGTTTGAGCCAGGAGGTGAAAAACTTAGCTGAAGGGGCCCACTGGCCCATAATCAGACAAAAAGTTGAGAAATAATAATGCATCCGGAGGGGATGTCTACTAAAACCTGAAATTCTTCTTTTATCTTCCGAATTCAACGGAAAACACTGCGAAAAACGCAAAAAAACATATTATTACCGAAGTATAAGCTGAGGGGCCCAACTTTTACATTTAACTTGGCAGGGCGAAGGTTCACCCCATGTGAGTTACGCTACTGCCCGTGATAGTGAATAAGTCCCTTGTCCCTGGGGTAAGACGTAGGCTACTTTTAAAAGATTATCTGCTTTTAGAGAAAAAAGTCTAAAAACGGTTATTCGTATATAACACTTTTCAGTTAAATCAAGGACCACAAATGTCACTTCTGTTCTTACTCGTATACATTCCAGTGTCGTAGCCAGCCCAAAATTTTTGGGGAACCAAATCTTTTGACTTTAAGCGAACAACAATATTTTGTTTGGGACACCGCCTCTCAAAGCAGAAAATGACAAGATATGGGACTCCCCTGGCTACGCCTATGGTACATTCCACTTAAAAATACTTCGACTAATACAAATCAACACAAAAGAGAAGTATGACAATGCAGAAAGAAAAATGAAAAGTAGTCTAGCTAGTTGGATTCTTGCAGCAATTCTTGATGGTCGTTTGTTTTTCTCTGGGTCCTCTTGGCAAGCAGTTCTCTTAACAAAGCGATAGGTGTGCAGCTTATTTGATTCCGACTTGCGTTGAGCTGACTTCTGTTGTAGCCATAGAGGAGGTAAATGGCAAGTCCTTTGAAAAGTAGATAAGCATTAAAAATTTCTGGCATTTATTTTAAAATTATTTGATATTTCCGAACCTGCTTTTTTGCAAGTTGGCATTGACGAAATTAAAAAGCTGCTGTTTGGGTATTGCGGAATAAACAGCAAGTGTTGGGTTAAATACTTTGATGCAAATATCACAAAATAACCTATTTTATCCAAGCGGTATCTCGCTCAGTTTTGATTTTGTGTGGGTCTGTAGCGATTTTGCGTTCATCAAATCCAATAGTTCCCAAACGTTTTCTAATCGTGTACCATTTCTGGTCTCGTACAGCGTCACTACGTACCACCTTGTTCCAGGAAAACTCAATCTACCAAATACTATTCGATCAAAAGTTTGAAAAACCAAAATTGACACAAATGCAACATGAACAAAATGGCTGTGAGAAATTATAATAACCATTTTAAGAACAAATAAGAAAAGTACACAAAAATTCAGGAATTTGTTAACAGAACCCCTTAAGTAAAAACTAAACCTCTCTGTGTGTATTTTTTGAAGAAAAACTGAAAGTAGGTCTGTTCGTATATCACCTTGAAGGCCACTGCTTACCGTTAATGGCGCGCGTACCACAGTTTGGGAACCAAGGCTCGCATGAGCTCAGATTAAAAATTTAAAAACTTTGCAAAGCTTCAATAACAACAAGGCTTCTACAACTAACTTTCCCTCCAGTTTTTAACCGTTTCTATCCGAATTTTACCGAATATTTGCTATTTTTCAAGTTGCAAGTAGGCAATTATTCTCGTTTCCCCCACTCATACGAGCAAGCTCAAACAGTTTGGTGTAAGATGAAATAAATTTTAAAAAGCAATGAAGTTGTGTTTGTCTCGAAAGTATTTTTTTCAAAAAAATGTTGTCACTGTGACTAGAAAAGTTAAGGAATTTTTCAGGTTTCAAACTACTGCAATTAATGATGAACACCCGACCAGCAGTTATCCAAACAATCAATCTGATCCAAGTCATCACTTGCAACATCTGCATAAGAAAAATGTTGGTGCAGATGCACAAGAACGGGAGAAATGGCACGGCTGGAACCTGCAACCAAAAACAAAAGAGTATTTTGAAAGCAACTATACTCGTAAACCGTTATGCGGACGTAAGAGTGTATTTCTGAATTTGAGCGGCAAGCCCGCTTTGTTCAGATGCAGGACAACAGTCAACACAAAAACTTTCAAAAGATATGACTTTACAGTCATTTTCAAAAACTGGGATTTTACTTTCTGTTTGCAATTGCATGAAACTTACAATAAATATTTTTTCTTTGAAAAGCTTGGGTGAATTTCATCCCCACATCTTTCCACTCTGTTCAAAATCTTTGCGAGCGGAAGAGTATTACGTGCAACGGTTTGGGAATAGTTTTGCAAAGTATTCTCTCAGCATAAATGAAACAGCTGAATTGCTGAGCAGTGTGTTCTTGCGATTTAGTTTGTCACATTTCACAAGTAAAACTCGTGGCCAGCCCTGTTTCATGTCTATGATTAGTGCTTTGATAAAACAAAAATGCTATTTATTTTTGTCTATGAACTGGATCAAACTTGCTGATTTTTCAAAACTTAGCCCAGTAGGCTGATTCCTCGAAAGCTTGCAGCAAACTTGGAGCTTTTAACTGTTGTTGATAAGAAAGAAACAAAAGTGCAGTGTGTCAAGAAAGACAATGACGTCTGTTATTTAACAGTCATTGAAATATAACCGAGTTTTGCGGTTTTGCGTATAGCTGGCTGTAGCATCAGGCTTCTCCACGGGATATTTTTTGTCCCATCTCCAGGCAGCTTGTAACCGACCCATGCCTTACCTTGGGATTCCCATGAAACTACTAATCCTATAGTATGTTATTGCGAATGCATATCTAGTGTCTAGCTCAATGGTTGTCAACCGGGGTGCTGCGACACCCTAGGGTTCCATTTACGATACTCAGGGGTGCCGCGAACTAACGCCTTTTTCAAGATATCATTAAAAATACTATTTTCAAAATGTCATCACACCTTAAAGCAAATTGCTCTGGGTTCGCCACTGGGTGCCGCAAGCCTGAAACGGTTGGGAAACCCTGTTGGCTTATACAGAACCTCACCTCGCTGAAACACCTCAAAACTTCCAAATAAGGAGCACATTGAAAAGTGGAAGGCCCCTTTTTATTTGTCATCTAAAAAACTACCAACAACCACATTTTCGGGGCCTCGCATCACTCCGCTATTGCGCCGAGCCTCTATGTTTAATGCTTACTGTTGTTTAAGTTCATAATAGTGGTATTCAACTTCAGAAAATGTCTGTTATACGACGTAAATTTACTAACGATGGGACACGGCACAAATTTCACTACAAATCTACTGTCCCATCAAATCTCATGGGAATCCCATTCCCATGAACAAGCCTGTGAATCATATCTGTTATTATCTACGGTTGAGATGCATATACAGCCTAATTTTACAAACTAAAAGTCTACTCTCTAAATATACCTTTGAAACTTAGTGTTAATTTGACATTACTACTTAGAAAAACAAGTGTATTACCCTAAAGCTTTTCTTGTCTTCATGCGGCTCTTGCTCATGCACAAATATAATTAAAAGACTTGCTACTGCTGCAAGCAGTGATAATGTGAATAGAAGAATGATCCACCAAACTCCTTTCGTGAAATCCGTCCAACACTGCGTGAGAAGTAACATCCCGCAAAAGCTTGCCACAACGCCCGAAAGCAAGCTGCCGATGACAAGCGTGCCAGGTGCGAAAGATGAAAAATATTTGTCCAGCACAGTTTTCTTATAAAGCAACTTCAGAGTGCCAGGCAACGGAGTTTGGTTGTTCGTCGTTTCTGAGCTGTTTTTGTCTTCCTGCTCTGATATACAAACAGATGAATGCAAGTTTCGTACGAGCAATGACGTTTCGCAGGAAAGTTTGGTTGGAGATGAAGAAAGATTATGGTCCTTTGCTGTGAAAACAAATCAATACTCAACAACTCTTAGGCGTGACGTAGCTAAGATCTTCAGCTATGCAGGGCAATCAGTCAAGGTGTGAGGAACCGATAAGCAGGTGGGAAATCGAATACTGAATATTTTGATCGCTAGAGGATATATAACATCTAGGTAATCAGTTGTTTTTTGAAAAAATTATATTATTGTCCGAAGTGTAAAAGCTGCTTTGATCGGAATCGAAGTTTTAACGTAAAATACATCTTGAATGAGACATGGTAAATTACTTTTAGTTGGCTCAGCTCTAGAAAAGACCTTGTGCGTTGATTGCACACACAAAAAACAGGCGTTATGGTTGCCGAAGGTACTGTCGTGGCATAGGAACTCCCTTGGTTGCTTAACTTTGTTTGATTTTGCATGCACTTTCAGATAATGCTGCCTTCTGCAAAATTGTAACCAAACAATCGTTTGTTGATTGTGAAACACTTTCAAGTTCTACAGTACAAGCCCACACACAGCGTTAAAATTCCACAACAAAGGCTATCTTTTACTTTGACCTGCATAGTTGATTTTTTCAGGTAGGCATGTGTCCCATTTGACCAGCATGTGGACGACCATATTATTTACGATGTGACACGATTTGGCTTGCGAGGCGACTCTAGTACGCCAGGCTTTAATTAACATAAAATCGCAGTTACCATCTGCAGAAACAAAGAGCAATGTCAAGAACACGTAATAGCGACAACAAGAAGGCTCGCTGAACACTCACCGTGAAATACGAACGCCAACTGCCCCGAGCTGCCGTGGCAGCAAAAAAAGCTTAGTGATGTCTGGTCTACTGAGAGCAGAAAGTGAAACGTAAAATTGTTTTAAGTTAACAAAATCAAACGTTGTTTTTTTTCTGTTGAAGAGAGAGAATTGAAAACACCAAAATTTACTGTAAAATCTGGCAGAGAGTGCATTCCTACCGCTCACGTTGGTGTGGACAAATTTGTTAGTCAACAGGAGCACACTTTGTACAAGCATACGATCTAGAAAAGTTTGGATTTGTTCAAACTTGCTCAGATTTTTGGAACAAAGAATTTGACAAAAATTCTCTTTAACATTGAAAATCAGGTGCGGACAAAACCAATTTCTGCGACCAGCGCAAATATTTCATGTAACAAGCGTTTACAAACACCTGCACAGGTCTTTTCTCTACAATTATGACTGGCATTGAATGTTTGGTGTTGATGGCTGGTCGTTCTAGATTTATCAGCCCAGTAGGTGCAATATTTTGCGCGAGAAAAATCTTCAGAACACTTACGGAAGCTTTTTGTTACTTTATGGTGCATCTCGAAGCCTCCTTCAGCTAGTTTGTTACAGCCAGGAGATCCTGAATCCGATAGAGTTGAAGAAGATTTTGCTCTTCTACCTCTGCAAAAAAACTTAGTTTAATTTGTAATATTATACGCAATACCCGAATGCTTAATTCAAAGTAGCACTAGCGCTAAATAAAAATAGTATGACAAGAGGTTTTACAAGTATGGACTGGTTGATTCGTAAAAGATCATATGCATTTATTTCTTACCGTCTTTTTGTTTAACAGCACGTCCAGGAGTATGCTGAAATAGTTCGAGCGAAGTGAGCCACAACAGTTTAAGCAATGACAATTGTGAGGTCTTATCTTAAATTCTGCAAAAGCACAAACACTACGAACACAACTGCGCTGGTCTCAACATATTTTTAACGTTAACAGTTATGAAATTTACATCAGAAATTCAGCGGGCTTGTTTAGGACAAAATGGGCTAAATATTATGAGCACACAACATCTCAGCAAAAATATACTTTCACAATGCGTTGGTGCACAGTGCAACATTTTGCGGTTTGGAAGTAATATCTGTTACACAGCGAACTTAACTGATTTCCTGTTAACAGATCGCATATTTTTTGCTGTTGTAATGACACGTAAGAACATATGATTAACTTTGTCCACCTCTATTTTATCAGCAGCTTCATCAAAGTCCAAGTTCAATTGAGCTGGAAATGAATCGAGGAAAAAGTTTCTGACAATAACAGGAACAACTTTTCGAAAAGCTAGAATGCTCACACCTAACATAATTGTAATTAAAATGTTTTTCACTTCGCCCATCACGTGCTGAGTTTTCTCAATCACTAAAGCTTATTACGATATAAAGCTCCGAAAAAACTTATATTTTGGTGGTGCTAAGCTTCCTCAACAGATTAAGTAACTCGTTGACAAAGCTTCGTCCAGTGCTTACTCATCCATCACAACAGTCATCTTCGATGTGGCAGACGGCGTTGAAGTACTCACTGCACCATAGCGCAGCAGAATGACACAAGCGGCAACAAAAGAACATGCGGTCAGCGTCCCGATTGACATGAATTGCACCAAAGTTTCAAGGTCAAGCAGCAGGGATAGGATGCTACACAGCAAACACGTGACCAATATTGATATGAGAGGGACCTGTAAGTGGCAAACAGTACTTTTTTAGTATTTGTATAAGTAACTGTTACTGCATTCTTGGTGGCCCACAGCAAAATAGCATAACAGTTAAAACTGTTTCTTGAACTGCTGAACAGAAGAAAAAAAGTGTAAAGAAATATAAAGTCAACAAAAATGTTTTTTTGAGCCATCAATGTTGAAAACACAATCATTTCAATGTTTTTGGACGCTGATTTAAAAATGTTTTCGAATTTTGTTTAACACATCAGGTTTTGGAGATATTTCAAATTTTTTATTGTCAAGTAAAAATTACAACAGTTTGACCCAAGTTCATTAACAACAATCTAATCTATACAACAAATCATGGCAGTGTTCAGCAACTTTTACGTCGTAGAAACGCTATTGTGTGTGTGTTAAATAGAAAACCAAAAGGTATAAGCCATTCTATTAGAGTTAGTAATACATATAGTTTATGAACAGTGAAGTTCTCGAAATTAAGATTTACGTGAGTGTATTGCAATCCACTTAACTCTTAAGTCTTTTGCACACGTCGCTTTCCGGAACTTCAATTCTTATATGCACCATCTGGAGATTCTAGCACTAATTCTATTTACGAATATCATAAATTCTAGCTTCATTTTAGAACACACAATAGCTATTCTATGACGTAAAAGTTGTTGAAGAATACAATCATTTTTGTTTAGAGTAGATTGTTGTAAATGAGCCTGGGTCAGACTGTTATGTTTTTACTTGAAATAGAAAATTGAAATGATCTCAAAAATCTGGTTTTCTAGAAAGAATTTTGAAAGCATAGTTTTGAAATCAGCATAAAAAGTTGTGCCAGATCCACACAATGACTTTTCCAAAATCTTGCTGTTGACCTGTACAGTTTGGCATGGCCATAGTCTGAAAATTTTTGTTTTCCACAAATAGCACTAAATATGGTAAACGTTGACAAAATTGTTTATCACATGCAAATGTTCAGTGGCGGCACTAAAACATTTTCAGGTGTCTCATGTGATCTAACGTCGCACCGGCATCTATGACGGCAGCATTTGTTTTTCCTGCTGATCTTACTTTCAGAGCCGCGAGACATGCTGTCCTTGTTTAATGAGTGAAATGCAGAAGAGTTTTTTAATAAACTGGCATCAAGATAACGAAGTTTTAAATAGAATAAACACAATGTTACCAACTCACCCGTTGCCGTTCGTTAACAATGGACAGCACTGGGCAGAGCAAACCGTCCTTGGAGATGGCGTACAATATACGAGGAAGAACAAAAAGTCCTTAGAGAAATATATTAATGAAATTCCACAAAATTGCAGCAAACGGCAGTAGTTGTTAGCTTGCAAGACGCTTTATTGATATACAACGGCTTATCAAAAGTTGTATCAGTCTGCTCTGTACAGGCTACTTGTACTCGTCAGCAGGGTAGACGTTGCTCTTGTTTATTAAAATCAACTGAAGATGTCGTTTTGCATCAACAGTTTGACACGCTAATAGGTACTTTCGGCAATTAGCAACTTTTCCACAAATAACTTTTTTCGTTTTGCATTTAAAATCTTATCCATAAATGAATCCATCCAAAATGTTTAAGTATCTGAAAATTCCATTAGTGTTCAAAAATATGAGTGTACAACAACATCTCTTGGCCTGATTGTGAGACACATATGCAAATTTATGCCTGAAAGAAATTGTCGAGTTCCTCCACTGCCCTTGAAGATGCAACGCATTCCCATAAAACCGTATTTTGAGCATAACATGAATAACTACAAGTTAGTTTGAATACAAACCCAAATTAGACAGAACTGAGAGAGGAAACTCTGATATACTTCATATACATCTGCACAAAACTTGCTGAATTAAAAAACTTTTGAAAAATTAAAGGTTTGCAAAACCAACCTGAAAACATGCTCGTAGTCATTGTGCAAAGCGATCCAGCTGTTACTATAATCTGGGCCCAATGCCAGCCGGGATGCCGACCATATGAATCAGGTATAGATGATGCCACAGCAATCTCGTTCCTGTCATAAAAAAATCCTTGATAGTCACACGATATTGAAATTGACAAAAACTGGTGGGAGATTGTGAAAAGCTTGTGGCAATTAAAAGCTCTAGGTTTGTTGGCAGGAATCAGCCAAGTGGGCTCTGCTTTGATTTTTCTGCGTTGATTCAAACCTGCACATATCTGTATTCAAGTACGTACTCCTCACAAGGGACATAAACAAGGCACCAATCAGCAAATTTTTCAATAGGAAATCGATTTCACATGCGTATAGTGTTACGTGAAATCGATTTGCTATTAAAAATTTACTGATGGATTCCTTGTGGATGAAGACGATAATAAGCATAATGACGTCAAAGGTACTGCGCTTTTCGAAAAAAATATTCATAATTTATTTTCTGATGCAATTTCCAATGAAATCAGTATTGAGCCTCACTTCTCTTAATATTGGCATTAGCAATTCATGTAATAATGGACTTTCTTTATACTTGCTTCGGGAGTCAAGTAAATCTAACATTGGATAAAAACATTTCTCGTACACATCAACCAAGGCCATAACCAGCCAGTCCCCATCTCAACTTCATTGTTTTTTAATGTAAGAAAGTCGGTATTTAGGTAGTTTAAAGTTTTGGAAGTTTACGAATTTTGCTCTGTTCAAAAAATTGGGTTTCAATTTCATTTCAACTTTTAGCATCGAGCGTATGATCTCAAAAATATACGATAGTAACGGCACTTTTCCACTCACCAAGGTACCATGAGAGTAAGGATTGCAGACACTCCCACGTATGAAACTGTCACCACAATTAAGCTGATTGCTAGGGCAATGGGAATATCTTTCTGTGGATTTCGTGCTTCTTCACTTGATGAGGCTATCACATCAAACCTAACAAAATCGACAGAAAGATTGCACTTGCTTTTTGAAAAACACACGTCTGATATTAGTATGACACCGAACTTGCACTTTGTCAGCGTTTTCCGATAACAAAATGATGTTCGCATCTAATTTAATAAAAACAAAAAAATTTCATTAATGTTTTGTGCTTTATACAGTACCTTGCGTTACGTATATATCTTGCGTAATGCTGAAGGCAAAGTTGCGGTAAAATTTGCGTATTTATCGCCGTTAGCTTTTATGATCTGACTTTACACTGACCCCCTCATCCTTTAGAAAAAGTTCATTCAGACGATCTCATGTTTTCAAAATCAACATATTTGGTTAGAACAAGCGAAAGTACAGACTATAGTTGAAATAATTTTCTAGGCAGTTTCTTATTTTAGTTTATAACAAACGAAGGGTTCCGTGACTGTTGAGACCAATCCATATGAGACCATTCATTTGAGATCACATTCATTGTACGCCATGTTAAAGTGAAGCTGTTTTGATTTACTGCGTGAACCACATTTTTATTATCTACATTTCAGTTTCTTGCAGGAGACCTGAAGTTTTGCAAGGTGAAGATTCATTTGAAGTTTTGCAAGGTTACGCTGTTCCGTGCCCAGGTTGAGTCACGCTGGGTTGTAAATGCTCTCGAACTTTAAAACACTGCAGAGACCTGAAAACTCTTCATACCTCAAGTTTGGAAGGGAGCGTTGCACCTCTGAAATGTTATTTTGTTAGACCAAGTCAAATAATTATATGTTTTGTGTTCCTGCCCGTTTCCTTTATTGAAGCGCAGCAATATTTTCAGTTTTTAACTGAAAAATAAAAGACGAGAAAAGAAAAAATGTCTTTTTGCCTTGGTCGAAGCAATCACAGGAGAAAATCATATATCGTGGCTTTTGGGAAGAGAAATGGAACTACGTATTATGCGTGATCTTTGCAAGCAAAACGTCTGATGCGTGATCTCTGCAAATGCGACTGTTTCAGCAAATAAGGTTAATTCCAAAGAAAATCTCACAATGTCTGAAACAGCGCACTGCTATGGGCCAAATAATGCGAACATATTTCCCTCCAAAATTTAAAAAAAAAATGAAGATCCGGGGACTTCTTCATTTTTACTAAATATGTTTCAAGATGATCGTCATTTGAAAATTTTTAGCGAATTCTACTATTCTTCGGAATTAACGCTATCTGCTAAAACAGTCGCATTTGTAGAGATCGCGCGTTGGACGATTTGCTCATACGCAGTTGCGCTTCTCATCTCAAAACCACGATATTTGATTTTCTCCTGTGATTGTTTCGACCAAGGCAAAAAGACCTTTTTTCTTTTCTCGTCTTTTATTTTTCAGTTAAAAATTGAAAATATTGCTGCGCTTCAATAAAGGAAACGGGAAGGAACGCAAAACATATAATTATTTAACTTGGTCTAACAAAATGACATTTCAAAGGTGCAACGCTCCCTTCTAAACCCGAGGTATGAAGAGTTTTCTTGTCTCTGCGGTGTTTTAAAGTTCGAGTGCATTTACAACCCAGCGTGAGTCACCTTGGTCATGGAACGGCGTAATCTTGCAAAATTTCAAATGAATAGTCACCTTGCAAAACTTCAGTCTCCCGCAAAGAAGTGGAAGGTAGATCATATAAAAATGTATTCAAACTAAATCAAAACAGCTTCACTTTAACGTGGAGTAAAATGAATGTGATCTCAAATGAATGTGGTCTCAAATGAATGTGGTCTCAAATGAATGTGATCTCAAATGAATGTGGTCTCAAATGAATATGGTCTCAAATGAATGTGGCCTCAAATGAAAAAGTGTCATGTGAATGTGGTCTCAAATGGACAGGCTTCAAATGTCGTGGTCTCAAGTGAACGTGGTGTGGTCTCAAAGGAATGGTCTCAAATGAATTGGTCTCAATTGTCTGCACACCCAAATGAAGTAATGCACTTACCCGGAAAAAGCAAAAAAACAACGGGATGCTCCTGCAATAACTCCAGAAACACCGAAAGGAAAAAAACCTCCCTTTGTTTGAGTCCAGTTTTTTATGTCAGCCAGGAAAATACCTGCAAGATAATGGTGTGTTCATGCAAATTTTATGTTTGAAATTTTCTTCCACTTGCTTCTTGCCAGCCAAAAGCAGCCGTTCTTCATTTGAATAACATTATCCGTAATCTATTATTTCAGCGAGAGGGGAGATTTTTGTTCATCGTTTCAAGTAAAATTTCATGGTTTTGTGCTTGGGATAGTCTGGTGTGATCCACCTCTGAAGAAGCATCTAGTAATGAATTATCAAGTACATCCTGCTGACCGTTTTACTAAACTTATCATCACTAATTTTAGCATTCCAAGCCGTTTATCAGCTTAAACCAGTGGTTCTCAACCTTTTTGGGCCCACGGACCGCCTTTTTAAAAAATATCCGCTGGACCACTTTTCTATGCTGACAACTCATGAAAAACTAGTCGAAATTGTATTGCACATATAGGTCAGTGAATTCAAGGGCATGTTCAATCTTAGTCCTTAATAAAATTATGGAACTCTCTGTGGACCCCTAGAAATAGCAGGTGGACCACCGGTGGTCCACCTGAACCACATTGAGAATCACTGGCTTAAACGAACACTTCTTGGAAATTCTTGTTGACAGTCTTTTAAAAACAGATCAGTAATGGTTGTACGTCGCATCAGGTAACTAGCTAAAAGTTTCTTTTCTGATAATCTAACGAACGTCTGCTGTAGTCCGCAGAATAATTTTACATTTGGAAGCTGCTTATTGGAAATATCGCAGGAATCAGTTTGTTTGGAAACATGCAACATTTCCAATTTTTTCAAAAAAAGATCAGTTCTTAAATACATTTAAGATTTGCAAGTTACTTTCTCATCGCTATTATTTGTTTTCGTGCAAGTTTTGGCAGACTCAAGGCTATAGCTAAACATATTTTCCAGGTCAGTCGAGGTTGATGCTGTTGATGAAACGAAACCACAGTTAATCATTTGTAGGCTCCAAAATCAATCTACCATGTTGCCCGATCTACAATGGCAAAAACACCACGATCAGATTCAAGCTCCAGCGAGTACGTTTTGTGCACGGAGCCTTGCAATGTCGAAAAGTTTCCCGCAAGAGTAAATCTCACCGGACACGGTGATAAACACAACCACGCAAATGTTGATGATGGCAAGGAAGATGTTGAAACGAGTCGATGATTCTGCGCCCGTGGCAACCAATAAACAGAGAACGATCACCACCGATGCAGCAACAAAGTCTGGATATTCTCCCAAAGGTGGTCCATTTCCCAAAGGCACATGTCGTGAAAGGTACATCTGTACAACGTTGTTTAACGCACTTTAATATTAATAGCATTCCATCTGGTGTACAGACATCCACGAAGTGTCTTGACCAGACGGTCAACTAGGAAAAAGATCGTAATATAGAATGGTATAGTTTCGATATTTTTTGATGAATTAAGAGGACATGGTAAAAATTTGTACTACTTATTCATCATCTGCCAACAATATGCCTGTGCAAATCATGGTCGTGACAGCAGTACGCATGTGCAAATCATGGTCGTGACAGCAATATGCAAGTGCAAATTAATACTTGTCATCATCAAATTTTTGTTCATATAGGCCCAGCAGAACTTGGTGGAAATAATCTGCAAAATACCTCAGAAACACACAAAAGATTTTTTGAAGATTTTATAAAGATTTTGTTAATTTACAGGCAATTAAGCTGTGACGCATAATTTTAAACGAACACGAAGAATTTGGTTTCTTCATGAAATATTTTTCAGATACATATAATTTTCATTGTAGTAAAGCTAAGCGCCAGGAAGGAACATTCCTGAAATTTTTAAAGTAAGTCACCGCGTCGTTCCAAGTCTATTTCACAAACAATTTTATTAAAGAGGAAAAGCAGAGTATGCATATGAACTACAGCAACAAATTTGAAACAAAATTTGCAGACCTTCAATAAATCTATCATCGAGCGGAAAAAATAGTTGAATAAGTCTGTGTCGCTGTTGCTGACTGGTAAAGTAAGTGACCGTCATATAAATAAACGGCCAAAAGTTTACTGTACTCAAGATAAAACGGCACTCTGCTCTATGGCACACTGCTTTTGCAATTCTAGCTGATTTCCCGGGCTTGGACGCAGAGTTATCAACTACTTTTTACGGTTGTAAGTCTTCAGTCTTCAGTTTAGTCAGATCTTGCTTCACCCCTACCGGCTCTGTGCGCCTGGTTAGAAGAAAATGATCTTGCAGTTTAATCATATGCACGACGACGAAGACGGTTGTAAGACTTCAGCGTCACTACACCGTTTGCTTGTGTTCAGATCCAGGCATGTCGAGATGATCTCGAATCATTCCATGAAACAATTGCAGCAGTTGGTGCTTTCTTTTCCCGTCAGGCAATGAATGCCTTTTGGTTTTAATAGCAATGCAAGCTTAGATACCTTCAGGGCACACTATGGTATGGAATGGAATATGGAATGGAAGGAAAAAATCGGTATGGAATATGGAATGGCTCGAGTATGGAATGGAAGATTTGATGTATGGAATGGAACAAATCTTCCATATTCCATACAAATTCCATACTTGCACATTTTGACATGGTGTTGCTGAACTCCGGTTTTTCCTTCGGTTGAACGTATTAGCAAACAGTCTGAGTTCGACTAGAACAGTAATTCGTAAACTGAGGGCGTTCTTTGTAATCTCCGTCACAAACAGTAACGTCGATGCGAAAAGGTCACTTATTCTGGGTCTGTTCTCAAGGGGACAGGGGACATTGTCGCCAGAATTCTGCATGTTTACTTCCGTGCTGCCAGCCTGCCATTGTCTAAGACGAGATAGCTACCTCGCTAGCATTGCCAGCAATGTTGCATTGTAATCGAAGACTTGACTTGGCATCCTGTGACAAAATAATGTACATTATTTTGAGGTGCAATAACTGAAAGAGAAACCATCATTGCTCTTTGTAAGCGAGCCATATAGGTGTGCTCGTTGGCCGTAGCAATTAGTAGACTAGTTTTGTTTAAGATATTTTGTGTAATGTTAGGCAGATATTCCTTCAGATCTGTTTCGTCACATTTCTGTAAGTTGAAGTTTGTCATACTCAGATTGATTAAAGCGAATTCTGTTGCCACTGTCATTGTCAATACCGTAAGCTAAGTAGGTTTAGTAACTTACGTCAACTTTTGAGGTCACACTTCAAACGTGATGTGAGGTGTCTTGTTGAAAGCGAATTTACCCTTGCGCACCAGTGCAGTAAAATGTTTCATTGCGACGCCCAGTTTCACTTACTCAATAAGTAGATAGATTTTGTTCACTTACTTCATTAGCTCACACCTGTTTTCTGCTGTTCGTAAAAACATTCAAATTATAAGCTTAAATAAGACGATAATTTGCCGACATTGCATTTAGTAAAAATATAACGGAATGAAAAAGTATGTTAAAGATCATAATTTTTACGGTTGATGGTGAAGCTTCACCGATATTTGTACTACATTTGGAAATTTGAGTAAAAGCGCTCTGAAGCCAAGTTGATTGAAACAACTGTGGAGTCTTTGACCCCAGTACGCACACTCACTACAACACTTCAAGAGAGTGCGCTCACCCCAGGTAAGACATTAGGTCATTGCAGTGGCGTATCTAGGGTATGGCAGGCATGGCACGTGCCATGGGCGCAACTTTCAGGGGGGCGCAAAAATTGCTTGGCACAACATAAATTTTTATTTACAGTTTTTTGAACCTCTATTTTGGGCCTCATACAACCATAAAATGCGAAGCTACACAGCGCACCCATATCTAACGTATTAAGTCGGGCGTGTTGCGTCAACTCCACCAAGCATTATGACAAAACTACGGTACTGTTGCACAACACGACGGTCAGATATTGTGACACATTTTGACAGAACAAGAACGGTCGCTTGCCACATCTACAAGGCATCGTCCTTCTCAAGGTAAAAGAAAGGCCAAGACACTCCGTACCAGGGGCGGATCCAGCTCGTAAGTTTAGGGGGGGCGATTTCAGTAATATTTGGCAGTCAAGTCTCCGTTGGCAACCAAGTGTCTTTCTGAATTGGACAAAATCATGGTGAAAATGTTACTTTCGTAAGTTTAAGGGGGGCGATCGCCCCAATCACCCCCCTGGATCCGCCCCTGCTCTGCACAGCTGTATTTCAAGCAAGAAGATATAAGTCAGGATCTGGTTGAGGCGAGTTTAAGTCCGCAGCTGTGATAATCTGACCATGATGCAACTAACTGGTGTTGAGGTCATATACAGATTTACGATTCACTTAACTGCTGCGGACTGCGGTCCACTCCTACTGTACGAAACTTCTTCGATGGCCAACAGTGTCCGATTAAAGGCTGAACACAATGCCTCAGTCCAGAGACTAAGGAAGACAACATTAGTTAGTCCTCGAAAAACTAGAATTTAGTATTGTTACCGTACCAGTTGAGCAAAAATTTTCAACCCATTAAAGAAGTGATTTGTTACTCGTGTTTAGATCTAGCTATTTCTATCCAAATTTGTCTTTCTGTTCGATGTCCAAGGCCTTTTTACGGTCCTCTCTGTGAAAAACTAAAATCTACGTGTGACAATTTAGGAGCTGTTTACAGTTCATATGTAGATAGCAAGCAATTGTACGAGAATATTCCAGACTGGAAAATGCTAGTTTCAAGCTGTGCAACTTAAAATTATCGCGTCCTGCAGTCCTCCTGACATTCTTCGAATTGCTTTGCAAAAAACGCTGACGATGGCAGTATGTATTGCAAGCTGCGAGCGATCTTTCAGCAAAGTGAAACTGGTCCTTTCATACCTACCGAGCCTCAACGACCAGGGGCGGAGCTAGGGGGGTGCCAGGGGGGGCACTGCCCCCCCAAAAATTTTCCGCGTGACGTCATGCCACTGGAGTAGGTCTCTTTCTGAAAGTCCTACACAGACCATTGACAGCTCCCCTTGTTGCAAAACTGGCCCCTCCAGTGGACCCCCCAAATGAAAATGTCTGGCTCCGCCCCTGTCAACGACTAAGAATAAATCAGGGCAGATTGTGTGGTCTAGCTTTGATGAGCATAAAAATGGGCATTTTGTGTACTTTAACCGGAAAAGGCTGGATAATATCCATATATCCAGTGGATATATTAATGTTTCGATAGAATTGCGTTTTTTTCGAACACAACAAGGTACACGATTTGCATTTAAAATTCATTGTACAATCCAAATTAAATGTGTTTCTATTTGAAAGAAATTGTCGTTTCCGGTTGCATTATGTTGCGTGATTTTTTTGTAAGATGTACAATTTTGTCAGGCAACACTACGTAGGCCTATAAATTATGTTGACGTTATTATTTGGATGTTTTGATATTCTTCATAATAAAAATAAATGAGTTTAGAAGTATGGTCTTTATGGATAAGTTATATTTTATTTGCGGAAAAGTTCAAAGCAAAAATCAACACAAATGTTTTCCATTTGAAAACTTTTGTTTTTTTCATGATTTGACTTTCGTAAAAATTATGCCTATATCTAAAATGTAAATAATCAGAAAGGGCGCGCATTAAACTTTGCCATGGGCGCCATTTTGCATAATTAGATACGCCACTGGGTCATTGGCAACTAACCATGCTATCGTAAGAGCATATTTCTACTACACTAGCAACAATGCTAATGGAACACATGAAAGAAATGGAAAAATCACTTATGATTCCACCAGTGTTGGCTGCAACTTACCTTGATCCGGAGTACCAAGTGCTTTTGACTGACGAACAGCGAAACTCAGCCAAAATTGAGCTCCAAGCCTTCTGCTTATAAGAGACTTCTGCTACTGAAACACCAATAAGATAGCTTGTCCAGTAGAGAAGTGCCCAGTAGCATACTAGTGGCAAAGACCATGAATTTACACCTATGCAGCTGATGCTTATGTCCAAAGGAAAGGAGATGAATTTGAGTCAGGTCGCTTGCTCACCTTTTATAAAATCCCCAATCAACTTTTTTGACCTGAAGAATTATACAAAAGTAGACTGTGCATTTCATTACTGGGCTGAACAAAATAGCAAGGTGCTTTCACAACTGGCATGGTGGTGTTGTATGATGTTTAAGTTTGGATAGAATTCCACAACATTTCTCCTGAATATAACCTAAAATACCTAGGTGTCCTTCTTGACAATAAGTTAAGCTGGAAACCTCATGTACAGTACAAAAGGTAAAAACTCAACTGTCAAGAGCTTGTGGAATTCTATCCAAACTTAAACATCATACAACACCACCTGTACTGAAAGTTGTCTATAACTCATTAATCCATCCCTACCTTAATTACTCAATCCTCAATTGGGGACGTGCTTTCACAAGCAACCATTGAGCCTCTCATTAAGCTCCAAAATAAAGCTATAAAAATAATAAATCCAACTAACATGGGATCACTAGAAGAACTTTTCCAGCAATTAAACATCTTATGCCTTCCCAAACTATATAGCTTTTCAGTAGGCAAATTCATGCACTCTTATCATAACAAACTGCTTCCAAATCATTTTGATGAATATTTTATTCCACTCAGCTCAATTCATTATCACTCCACAAGACTAGCAAACTATAGAAACCTGTTTTTACCTAGAGTTAACTCTTCTTCAGGAAAATGTTCTCTTAAATTTATTGGCCCAAAAGTATGGTCTTCAATACCAGACGATATTAAATTTTCAACCACCTTTACCTTTAAATGGAAACTTAAGAAACACCTCCTACATGAAAAAATTTCCCAATTATGAATTTTAGCAACATTTTACTTGTCCAGAACAAAATACTGTGTATTCTAGTATTCTGTAACTGTTTTATTTTTTGTGTGTATTTACTTTTTCGCATTTTGTGTGTGCATATTCTGTGCTTTCCGGCATGAAGTACACTTTTTGTTTTTTTCTGTTTTGCTTTGTTTTGTTTTTTACCTCATTAATTAGTTTTTGTAACTTTTTTACTTTTTTTAATACTATTTTTTTAATTTCTTTGTATTGCTAAAAATACTCTCACCACACCAACTTGGAATTCCTTCACTTAAATTCGATCCACTCATCAATGTACATAGGCATGCGCTTTCACCTGTACATTTCTTCACCATGTTCTGCGTTCATTCGTTTTGTTTTTCTTTCATTATGCCTATTCGATCTCCAACTGTTGTTTCTCAACACTTGTCAAAAAGTGACAACGGGGTTGGTTGACTAGATGACCGCCACGGTCATTTGCCAATCCCATATGACACAGCGCCCGTCTTTGTTTACACCGATCAGCTATTGTACTATTATGTTTTCATTTGCTCTAATTTTCGCTAATGGTTGGTTTACTGAATGCGATGGCTTTTATGGTGCTTCTGCTTGTTGGCTGAGTCCTATGAAACAATAAACCATTACCATTACAATTGCAAGCAACTATGTTGCAACGCACTAATGTGTGAGCATATCAATTCAGTGTTCGTATTCAGCAGTCACCAGTTGAGTTCTTTTCCGTTCATTAAATGCGTTTCTTATTAAGTTGTTCTTGTATAATGTACCTCTTTAACGTGGATCTGCCCCATTTCGTTTATTATCAGAGTTGTTAGTATGGGACGTTAGTTTAACACCAGGTATGGAAAAGTATGGCAGATGGAATGGAAGATTTTTGGTATGGTATGGAAGATTTCAGGTATGGAATGGAATTGTATCGAAGATTTTGCCTGCTATGGAAGATTTACATTCCATTCCATAGTATGCCCTGGATACCTATGAGAACATACATTGTATAGCATCTACGTTTGGACTGCTTGTTATTTCAGTTGTCCAATCCATTATGGAAGCCCAATCTTATAATATTTTAAGCTATTTTTCAAAGCTGCTGCAAACGCTCACAAGAGCCTATTATTGAAAATTCGCTGTAGTGCCCTGAAATATTTCGTTGTTGATCTTAAACCATTAATTTCTGCATATATCTTGTAACAACTGGCTATTGATTTTTATCAAAATATTCAAACACTCCTTTAATGAAACAAGTTGTTGAAATGTCTGTCATGATTAATTTCGCTGTATAGGTGGCAACATACTTTTTTTTTTACAAAAATGTTTTTCTGGAAAAATGGTGTAATTTTAAATGCTTGTGTGTAGGAAAAATTTCGTGCCACACCATCGAACAATTCTTGTAATTTTAGTGTAATTTCAAGCCTTTTAACACCAATCTAAATAATAAAATTTTGCTGAATCGCATACGCAAAATGGAATATTTGACAGATCAATTTCAATTGTTTTTTTGTTTTTGCATTGGCAACACTAAAAACAGCTATATTTTATTTTGGCATTGGCAACACAACTGGCATTCTTACAGACAACTTGCTACATATGCTTTGTCTTGTCTTTGCATTCCGATATCTAGTGCAGTTGTAGAATGAGTATTCAGTCAAATTACCTCTGTGTTCTGATGTGGAAAAGTTGTGATTTTGAATGTGTGACAGGTAACAATACTGTGTCATTTTTGCCTGTTTTTTAAGCTGTGTTCGTGGTGTTTTCAACAGCCCAGTGGCGACTCCAGCACACGGGTAGGGTTGCCAATTAGGCTTTTTTGAAGAGAGATTTTGAAATTCTGGCTTTTTTTGAACACCTTTGTTTTTTCTTCATTCGGAAAAGCTTGGCTCTGGCAAAACAATGTTTGAGTTGCATTTTCATTGCAAATCTCTTCTGACGAGACTCAGTGACTACGCAGGGTGCACAGAATATTGCAAATATTTTACTGGTGCATTAAAATTGATCGATGTTATTTCTGATAAGAAGCAAATGTACGACAGTGTATTTACGGGGAAAGAAAATGCTTCTAAAGATTGGAATTGTAATTTATCGATATTTCTGACGAGTTTTAATGTCTATTTTGTCTGTGGTTATGCATGTATTATGTGTATAGGCCTTAAAACTGCTATCTGGCTTTTTTGGGACAAGATCTGGCTTTTCTGGTGAACACAGTTTGGCAACCCTGCACACGGGCTCAGCCCGGGTCTTCGATTACGATTGGAGAACGCGAGCTTTTGTTGCTTTGTTTTGCCACCATCCGCGGTCCCACTTCGCTAAGTTGTTAACTCGGGCTCTGTTCATTGGGCCTCGTCACTGTTCATATATTTTTGTTCCATGTCTGGCCTTTCGCGTTCATGTTGCACGTGACCTGAATAAAACAATATTGTTCCTAGTAGGCGTTCTCTCCACGGGGTCCGCAGAAATGTTTCCAGGGGGCAACGTCGACATTTTGCTTATCATTTTCAGGTTGCTGACGACGCAATGCAAATGGACGTTCACAAAACGCTTTACCTTTTCTACACCACAAAGCTAATGCCCCGTGCTACGGCAACAGTTACAAAAATGCGTTTCTTTGTCAGCAATATCGAGGTAGGCTATATTACGATAATTTACACAATAGGCTATCTGCAATTTTTCCAAGCAGGGTTTACTTCTTTGCCATAGTCTTTAACGAAACCACAAATTGTGACTTTTAGCAAGACATGTCAGCGTCACTTAGAAACACGAGCTGCAAACGTTTGAGATCTCGTTCAAGAGATCAACCACCCTTCAAGAAAACCTTGCTTGTCTTTTGCTGATTTTTTCACGGTGAACGCTCGTCATTTTTAATCCGGACAAGCGTTCATCTGACATAGCCGATCGAAGCGACGGTTTCACTCTTTGCCAAGTAATAAACGATCACTCTTAACGGTGCAAAAACAAGAAAGTTAAGGCACTCTCGCAAAACTGTTTTCCAGCAATGAGAAGTAGACCTGTAATGTTGACACGACTGTCGGACAACTTACAGAGCAGATGCAGATGAATTATGAAAATTCACCGCACAAGATATCGTTTTGCACGAAGTACTCACTCATAAGTCAAAATACACCTTAACGAAAAAGACATTCCCACAAGCCTGCATAGACTTACTCTAACAAGCCACGCAGTCAGGCCCGCAATCAAGGGGACAACCGGGCAATTTCCCCAAAAAAATTTCAAAAACATCTTTAGTTGTTAGGTACAGCAACCAGTTACATCGTTTGTCCACACCCCGAAAATATCATCTGGTCGCGACCTGCACGTAGTTTTATACTCTGTGTGAAAAAAAGCGTGCATAAATGCGTAGTTTGATTAAGCTAATCACTCTAGTACATTGGTCACACTAACAATGGATTTTTCGAACTTGTGGAAGCATTGCTACAGATTCCCTCAAACTTGTTTTCACACAATATAAAACTACGTGCTGGCTTGCCGCCATCAGCAGTCACTGCGTAGTCACTGTCTCGTTGCATTATCTGCCAAGATGTCTGCGTTTAACAGTTACCATACATGCGCTTAAGCTACTACCGCTTAAAACTACTACCGCAACTTGAAGTGATCTTGTGATCTGCAGATTTGCTGCTGTATTGTTACGTAATAAAGACCAAACGTAGAACAACCTGTTCGCAAGTTTCACAACCTGCCTCTGCAGGCAAAGGAACGAACATGAGTGAACTGCAAGCTCGTCACTGAATGACGCCAGAGCATAGGCGTAAGACCTACGGCGTCATGCCCCTCCCCAAAAAAATTTTTAGAACATACAGTAATTTTGTGCTTTGAGAAGCGGTATCCCAAACAAAATAGTGTTATTCGCCAAAAAACAAACATTTTGACCCCCTAATTTTTTGGGCTGGTTTCGCTACTGCGCCAGAGCATTGAACCTGGCTCTTGTGCAGTGTGAGTGCCATTCCGGCAAATAAACTGTCACTGCAAGAATTAAATCAATTAATCGGAATTAAGAATTAAATCAATTAATCGGAATTAAGCTGCTTAAGAATAACTGGTTGGATTTATGTGCTCAAGTCAATGAAGCGTAGATAGTTAGGGTGTAGTCAGAGCCGTATCAGCCGCCCTCCATACCCCCAATTGGGGGGCTCACACTGTCACAGGTGGCCCGAAATTTAGTCCCGTCGTCACGAGGGGGCTTTTGTGTGCTTAGTCCACCTCAAATTGGAATATGAAACACTAGCAACCTGTGAAGTTTTTCTCAATCCGTAGGCTACATGTTTGCTTTCAACTGTAGGGCGTATCTTCATTTCGGTTCAACTTTCCCCACCACCTGGATCAACTCACCCCACGCATCGGGTACGTTGAACCACAAAAGTGATGCTTTTCATTTTCAATTTCTGTAAAAAATTGTAAAGAAAAAAGGCTATTTCAAGCAATTTTTGTGGAAATGTGTTAAATGGATTCCATTACGAAATGCCCCAGTTTCAGGTTTCTAGTGCCTAAGCTTATGGAGCAATGCCAAAAATTGTGAAAAATGGTTCAACAAACCCCGTTCTCCCCTATTCTACTCTGTCTTGCAATTTATACTGTAGACCAGCGGTTCCCAACCTGTGGTACGCGTACCACTGGTGGTTCGAAAAGATCTTCCAAATGGTACGCGAGTAACCTCCATTTTTTCACAAAATCCTGGATTCATAGCTTTCTAGTTTACCTATAGGGCTTTGTGTCTAAACAAATATTTTTCCTGTAGCTTGCTATTCCTATTGTATCGTAGCATTATGACTTTCGATGCGCTGTTAGCAAATTTACGCCACGCATCGACCAATTGGTGGAAGGGAAACAAAATCTCCTTAACTTTAGGTGTGATCTTTTATTATTTTAATGCATATTATTATTCTAAATAAACTAAGATTCGACCAAATTAGTTGTTCAGGAAGAAGTGGTACGCGTTGACAATACGGGGTGCCCAAGTGGTACGAGATCGTGGAAAGGTTGGAAACCCCTGCTGTAGACAGAGCAGTACCTGAAGCTGTTCCCTAGAATTACATCGCCTGATCATTTTTGATATGTTTATGACGTAATAAAGATATTTGAAGCTTGAGCGTAAAGCGTCAGCATTCATTGCTTGGAGTGTTGAACGTGAAGTTAGCTTACATGTCTATTTTTATACGTTCAGACGTATTACACATTTGTGCAGCCTGCTGTTCAGACAGCCAGATGGAGTTAATAGTGTAGTTAGAAGAGTCTATTTACAGTGGCGTAGCTAAGGGGGGGAGGGGTGGCGATCCGCCCCTGGCGGCACTTTTATGGGGGCGGCACTATGGGCTATGCTGTAGGCTATAAACCTGCAAAGGCTGTATTGAAATAAAAGTGGTTTTAAATGTCGGGACACTACTCGCAGTTGAAGGACGTTTTTGATTTTGTGTAATTTAAACTAGGGCATGTGTATTTAAGCGATTGTTATCTTAGCCAAACAATAAACATGCGTGTATCAGGGATGTTGTATCAATAGGCTTTTTACATGAAGCTGTAAAACGGTTCTCAACACGCTTATCAACTCACTTGGTGTCAAATTTTACTGATTCACTACACGGTTGATTGATCGAGTGTTGGGTCGTTGTTGACGTTTGATTGTAGTCCTTATATGACGTTATAGAACTTAGTAGGAGTATGGTGGATGACTGCGGGCAAACGTGTGGCTGTGGTAAGCTCTAAGCTTTTGTACCTGCGAGTAAAAGCGCGTTGTTGGGTCTAAAAAACATTTCTGTGTAAATCTAATAAATGTGTGGTTGGATTTGTGCTCGTCAAAATGGATTTCCGTGTGTGTGGATAAATACAATCTAGCTCAGTATTCTTCATCAGGGGTTCCGTGAAACTCTAGTGTTCCGCAAAACATGTAGTGGGGTTACGTGAGTTTTATAGGTTCCGTGAGGGTTCCTCGTTTTTTTAGGGGAAATGATTTCTTGCTTCAATATTTTGATAGGTCATTATGAAAATTTTTCAGATCAAAGTGCTGCATTCAGATTCCAAGTAGGTCAGTTAGTTGTACAGGTGGTTGAGTGCAGTTAATAGCCGTAAAAGAAACATTAACAATTGTTGCTTCACTTGTTGTTTATTGTTGTGCAACTAAGAACGTTATTGTTACATCGCAGTGACTGTATACGATGTTGCCTTTGTACAGTTCGGTGTCCGTTCAAAAGAAACCTCTACATAACAGACCACTCGAAACAGACCACGTTCATAACAGACCTGTTCATAACAAACCCGTTCATAACAGACCCAGAACCGTCGCCAGAAAGTTTTCAATAGGGAGGCTTTGCGGTTCTGCGGGGGGGGGGG
>Ga0210059_1002394_pt1 | contig 29321 bp, 18 predicted proteins | sample Ectturendosymbi2_FD_188042 | JGI IMG/M metagenome (GOLD analysis project Ga0210059, IMG submission 188042) | Ecteinascidia turbinata endosymbiont from Florida, USA - Sample 2 (SPAdes) (version 2) | ecosystem: Host-associated > Tunicates > Ascidians > Unclassified | place: Key West, Florida...
TGCAACTGAGGCGGGGCCCCTAGACATGGCTGGGGCCCCCCCCGACCGGGGGGTGCGGGGGGCGGTTCCCACGGCCCTGCGTAGGATTAATCACCTACAATTTCAAACGCATCGATTTTAAGCTGCGGCGTTAATGAAATTATTTTACAGGAATCCGACTTAGCCGTCCACTTCTGAATGAGTGTTAAGGCAATGAAATCAATTCGATAGACCATTGCCCAGAACCAGGGATGGATATTAGAACTTAGGGGCCCAAGGCAAAGTCAGAATGGGGGTCCCAAACCCCTACACATTAAAGTTGTTGAGGGATCTCCTTTGGCGCATTTGCACTTCATTTTGCATTATTTTGAAAAACATAAGACTTGCTTCAGAGCTTATTTACGACTCTAGAATGGTTCATAACAATGCAAACCTAAGTGGGAACTCTCAACCGCGAGCCCAAGACGACCGCCCCGTTCGACCCCTTATATCCACCCTTGTCCAGGACCTCAGGGTGCTCCCAACACTGGGACAGAAACAAAAGATAATGCGAACGAATTTACGTAAAACCTTGCTTCACAACCAACTTCTGATTAGTCTTTGCTGGGAATATTATATTTCTTTACCTGGATTTATAGTGTCTTCTGTGTCCTTCGACGCAGCTGCAGACGAGAATTTCGTGGAACTAGGCTTCCTGTGATCCTCTTCGACAGAGTGCTCCCTGCTCAAAGCATCATCATGTTTTCGCAAAATGTCTGAAATTGGAGTTATTCGATTCTCGAGATTTTGCCTGGCATGCTGTTGTTCGTTGACAAGTCGTTTGACCTCGTGGAGAGGATTATGATTTAAGTTCTCGTAAGTACTCTTTGAATAGAAGTTGGACCGCTCGGCATCCGGCAAAGAGTTTTTGGAAGTTGGTACAAAAGTGCTTCTTCGCCGTCCTAAATCGTCGTCGGCCATAAAGTCCAGTTCCTCGGCGTTCACGACTTGCCTGAGAAATGCGAGGCCTGGGAGCTGATACAGTTTTTCCAAACGGTTCTTATCCGCACAAGACAAAAACCGTTTCACCTTGACTAACTGTTCCCATTTGCTGTTGGCCCTTAGTATTAGCCATGCTTGTCGTGGCTCTATTGCTCCGTGTTCTATGAGAAGTGGAATAATTGATTTTGCTTCCAAGTTGACTTTCCCCTGCAGTTCTGAGTCGTCTATCTTCTGACATTCACATTCTCGATAAATGCCTTCCTCGTTTTCGTCGACATCTTTGATAGACGTTTTCATGGCATCACTGTGATGACGTCGCAGTTGACGCAAATAGAAATCGTCATCAGACTCGGTGGCGGAGAGTTCAGATTCTTCCCCAGAAGGCAGGCAAGGTCCAGTGGATATTGGTATGCTTGTTTCATCTTTGACAGAAAGTGCGTTTGAGGTACCGCGCAAGTTTTCAACTGTCTTGGAGGTTTCATGCGCAGTCATGGCCGCGTTTTGGGCAGTTTGAAAGTCTTTGTAGGAAGCAAGCTGACACAGCCTTCCCCAAATGCAGTTACGGCATTTTAACAGCTTAGCTAGGCCCAGGTTGGTCAGGACGTCCAAGAGCTTCTCAACTGCCCTTTCATGCTCTTCATTTGAAACATCATCACAGGAATAATCACTTAAATGCCCGACACAAGAACATCGGTAGAACTTGTCGAAGTTCAGGCTAACGCTTCTAGCCGTATTCAAGCTAAGGAGATTTTCTGTTACTAAATCGAATAAGCATTGATCAAGTGATATGCTTTCACCTTCAATCTCTTCCAGTATGTCCATCAACAACTCGTTTATTTGATCTACTTCGTTCACTCGAGCAGTTTCCTTCTCTTTGTCAAACTGCAGATGATCACACACAAGTGTAGTCTCTTTTAATTCGCTTGAAGGAGCCGAATTTATGGAACTACGATCGCATTTCAAGCTAGACAGCGTTGCGCTCCCTTTTTTAGCGAACTCACAGGGAGTATTACGATTATCTTTCAGGTTTTCATTTATTGTAGGCTCTATTTCTTCAGGCGGAAGTTCACTAAACGAAACTCGGACGCCTTTTTTCTTGCCCGCATTTGGCGAAAGATTTCCACCATTGACGAGTATAGTTGTAAGAGATTCTTCACCACTTGTTTGGCTATTCACTGAATCGTTTTCAGTTGTATTCGAACATAAAGCTTGATTTTCCTCAGATACACCAATACCAATGAAGGATTCTTGAGCAGCAGCTTTGTTTGAAGAAGCTACTGTCAGTACTGGAGCCATTCCTTTCCGGTGCTTTTCAGGTTCGTCAAATACTTTGGGATCCCCGTTCAATAAGCTATTATTGAAAAGATTGCTGCCAAAATCGCAGGAACCGCGGACAGCAGTCTGATTTTGCGCTCTTACGTCACGCGTTGCAGTGTTGCCAGTCAGATTCTGCTTTTGCGGATCGCCCTTCTCTAAGCTTCTGCGATTGGCAGAGTTCTTACGAGTGGAGATTGGAAAAAGACATCGACTCACGTAAGACTGGCCATTTTTTCCAACACTTTGTTCTCTGGAACTTCTGCGCGCTTCGAGCAATCTTGCTTTTAGTTTTGGTTGTCTGATAAATAACTGTATCTGAGAATAGCGTTTAGCCACTGGAGCTGATTTATGTGACACTCCCACTTCTGCTACATCGGATTTGCTGGAGGTTTTAGTGTCACCCAATCCGCAACGAAAACTCGTTCGTGACTGACTTAGACCTTCCCCACTCGCTTCAACGGGCAGCGTAACTGAAGCATCTGAAGCCATTTCTTTGACTACCTCATTTTCAACAGGTGTAGGCACAGAAAAAGGTTGTCCCAGCGAAGTTTTTTCCCTGTTATGCCGAAGCGACACTCCCGGAGCTGCAAAGCTTACTTCTCTTTTAGAATCGCTAGTCGCGAGTGAAAGGTTAATCCACTCTGTCTTGATTGCGTCTTTGCGGTAAAATTTGTTTGATACGCTCAAACGATTGCCAGCTGCTGGCTTATTCTTGTGTGTCTTTTGCGTACCAATGTCACGGTTAACCTTGTTTTGACCAATATCTACATCTTTGCTGCAAACGCCGTGAGTGACTTCAGAAGCTCGGGGAGACCTGCAACAAATGTTGGAACTGGTTGTTAAAGATCCGCGTATTGCTTTTCAAAAACGAGTATTTTAAGAAATTTTTTTTCTGCAAGATTTTGGGCGGTAAAGCAACTACCTTCTTGCAGTTAGCAAAACTGTATCAAAGTTTATATATTTGAAATTTGTAAAATGCAATTTGCGCCGCATATAGCCCTGAAAGAACCAAGTCAGGACCAAGCACAGGTCACAATCACAACAAAATATGACGATTGTTTTTGAAAATGCAGTTAGTGGGTTCATTTCTGGATGTATTAAATTAAAAACCTAAGCCTGCTATTGTCATCATCACATGTTATTAAATGTTGTTCAAAATTAATCAATGCTAAGTTTTCATTACAAGAATGAATTTGTAAGATCACACAATCTGATGCAGGGTACGTACTTGTACGATGGATTTAAAAATTAACATTGAAAAGGGGCATATATGCAACGGCTAATAACGTTAAATTAATTGAAGCAAAACATTTTATTGTTCTTCAATGGAATAGTTTTTTTAGGGGCCCATTTTAAAATTGTCTTTCGCAACAGAATAATTTTCTTATGAGCCCTGAAAGGCGTCTATTTTTGGTGGCATTAAACATTATTTTATGGATCATTACCGCAAACAGGTTTTCTACATTCTCCTACCATTTGTGACCCTTATAATCATATCACGTATAGCTGACATGGAATCAGCTAAACAACCACAGCCGATTCATTTTCTTCTTTGACATAAATATGATTTTATTGCTTAGTAACGTTGCACAATTCATAGTTGTAAAACGAACAACTTTCAACTGCCTCAGATTAGGGATGTGCATTATGGAACATTTAGAGGTTCTGGAATATTCCGGAATCTTTACTTCGAATCCGGAATATCGAATCCTATTCCGGAAAAACTTGTTAGGAGCAAAATGAGCTGATCGCGCAGAGGTTCAGAACGCCGATCAGCGATCACACGACCTGTTAATTAGCTCGTTACATCACTGCTCAGTGCCGTGAGCTTGTTGATTGTTTCTTTATTTCTCTTACTCAGGAGCGCAAAGAGTGCCGCTGCAAGATTTATTGAAATTTTTTTTGCCAACTTTGCAATTTTACACGTATAGTCAATCCAAATTTATTTCGAATCTAAATATTGGAAAAACTTCTGATTTTTGGATTCGAATCCACAGGATTCGATGTTCCATTATATGCATCCCTACTCAGATGTTGAACTAATTGTGGAGTTTTTCAATTGTTTCCTTGTGCGTCAGAAAATTTTATTGTACTGTAGCTAGTACCACAAAAACAACAAAATACTTCAACGTTCCAGACATTCTTGCTCGTCTCGTCGCCTTGAAACTATACGACAAATAAGATTAACTAATTCTGTTATTGTTATGCCCCTGCAGGGCAAATTTAGAGGCAACCGTTGCTAGGCATGAGATTCAAAGTGTGTCGCCCGCATTTGAAAAGTTTCAGTTAAGACAACGTTTACGTATTGAGTTTACATGTTTCTCCTTAATATTTCTCAGTAAAGTCGCAGACTTTAGCCATCAGACTAAAGAAATTAGCGCATTTTTTACCATTACTCCAACAGCTTTGCTAAGGTTTGCCCAAGAGTGGTGTGCCTCAGCACTCATTGTTTTCTCCATCACCAAACTTTGCAGCAAATTTTTTCTCAATACTACATTTTCATACACACCTTTTTCTATACCAACACTCCAAAGGCGATTCTTTGATTAATCTGCAAATGTGTATGTCAAGAGTTCGAGAATTTAATAGGAAATTTCCTGGTTGTTCAGCGTATTTCTTGCTAAAGTTAGTTTTTGTTGGCATGGTTTTGGGAAGAACTCGTTTGCATTCCAAACGTTTAAAACCGTTTTTAAACAATGACTTATTGAGCAAAGTTATTTTATGGACGTTTTGGTCAAAAAAGGGACTTTTCCTGAAAATTTGATTTGTTTGACTTATTCGGACTATTTGTTGTTTTCACAACGAAAGGTTACTATTTGGACATCAGCAAAAAAAAGATTTTACACTGGCATGTCCATGTATGTTTAATACGCATGTCATCTTGCTAAAATGTTTGTTTTAACTTACCATCCCATGTTTATTAACCTTCTTCATAAAGCAAAAGCTGATTATGAACATTTCGACTATCGTAAAAACACTCATTTTTCCTTTCAAAGGTTTTGTAGGTTTACATTCAAATCAATGTTTTGATGTTTGCAACCGTGTTTTTCACTTCAGTTCATGGCTACTTTGTGTTGTTTCAAATCACCTATGCGTTTGCGCGCTGGTGAAAGAGTTGGAGTTCGCAATACTGCAATCTACATGTGCTATTTCAACGTTACTCAAAATAATGGAGCAATATCTGAGTCACCATCAGTGTAAGCGTGATCAGAGGATTAATGTGATGACAACTGTACCAGTTTGAACGCAGTAAAGGTTCTTTTTACTTTCAACTTACGCTCAGGTCTCTCCCAGAGGTGCAGGTGCAGTGCTAAAAAGGAAATGTGGGAACGCACGCAAAAAACAGACATTTTCAACAGCACTTCAAACTAATTTTTAAGTTAGTATTGAAAGAAGCGTTCACTTTCATTACACTGCAAACGAAAACAATCACAGTTTTTAGGGTGCTACGCAAGAGATAGCTTGCAATCATAGTCGTAGACAGAGTGGGGCCCAGGGGGCCATGCCCCCCAAATTTTTAGCGTATGTAGTCATTTTGTGCTTTGAGAGGCGGGATCCCAAACAAAATAGTGTTATTCGCCCAAAATCAAACATTTTGGACCCCAATTTTTTGGACCAACAGATTTTGGGCTGGCTACGACACTGTTTGCAATGTATGCGACATCTGGAGCTACACACAGGAAATCTGAAAATAATAAATAAATATCTTTAAGTCAGGTCACTAAGAAATATCTGTAAGTCAGGTCACCATGACCAAAGTGTGGGAACGCCTTCCCACCCCATAGTCCATCCTCCAAAAATTAAATTATGAATCTCTTGTTTACTGAACAGTGACAGTTTACGTTATGCATTTTTTCGTTTCAGATTCTTTGAGCCTTCTCAGTTTGCATTGAATGCCAACTTTCAACAATCATTTCTCAGAAACGTAGTGTTTAACAGATTTGATTCCCGCTCTGCAACTGGCACAAAACTTGAAACTTTAACCCTGAAGTAAAGCTCGCTGAAAAACTTAAAATGGTATCGATTCCAGCTTATTTCATACAAACACTTGGAAGTGCCCGGATTTTTCACCAACAACTATGCATCCCACGAAGCAAAGTTCGAATTTTCGTTCAGTGCAGTGATTCTGTTTTGTAATTAGCGCAACACTGGTCTTAATTGTCTGGTACGCCGAGGCACTTGAGACGCTTACTTAATATCTCTGCTATTTGTCTCGTTAAAGTGACAACGCTGCAAAGCTTTTCGCAGACGTACTTGTCAATGGTACGAGAATGCAGCAAATTGACTTGTTCCCACCTTGATAAGCTTTCGGCATCAGATCCAAGCTGCTTGGTAAGTTTTCTGTTCACATCGACTTGAAGATTCCGTTCCGCATCAAAGGTTTCATCTCCAGCAGTGCACTTCAATCACACACACAAACAATCAGGCTTATACTTCAAGCTGTGGAACATGAATCCCATTAAATGTCGATTCCTATTTTAAACGAAGGCAACGCACAAAAGCTGGCGACTTGGCTAGTCGAAAACGCGCCAAAAAGGTGTCGTGCACCATTGCACAACCTTATTTTTTTATTTCTTGTTGCAACGTTTAGTCATTTTGTGGAAAAGTTTTTTCCATGCGTCGTCTGCAGTTTTATAGGTAGGTTTTAAAAACAAGCGTTTTTAATATACAAAGCAGACAAATAGGCAGCATCACTGTCAATTACTCCGCGTCCTGCTGAGACCTTTCTAAGGAACCATCATTAAGGCCAGATAAAAATGCATGAGCAAATCAGCGAGACTTGTTGCCACTCGACAAAGATACTGTTCTGTATTTATCCCAGGCAGGGACGCGTTACATATTAATTATGTTGTTTCGCACACCCAGTGTTTTTAGTGTGTCTTGAGAAACCGAAAAGGTCTCTCAAATTTTTCCAACAGTCTCTCAAAATACAGTAGAAACTCACTTTACTACCACAATCACAATACATTAAACCTTGTTTCACGATCTTCTCGGTTTTCAGATAAAATGTTTACGGTCTCTCAAAATATCTTTGCAGACAGCAAGGTCAAACCAAACCCTATGCACACCAGGTCCGAGTTTTCAACCTGTGCGCTTCCTTCATGCTCTCTCACCTTGACTTTTCTGAAGAAGGAACAGACTTTTTGAACCAGTGCTGTAGTTGCTGGGCAATGTTCGACGAGGTCCGCTGCGTCTCTGTCCGATAAATCCGAGAGTAGTTCAAAAAACAATCGCTGCTTGTCGCTGTGCTTGGAGCACCTTCGAACCATCCATCCGGATCGGACGCTTATGACACAGTGAGTAATTAATTCGCTCGTAAGCGAATCAAAATCTATTTTTGCGACACCTAGCGGGGACGTGTTTTCAGCTGAAATCGGCGAAGTAACCCGGATGAAGTTATTGAAACGGCTGGAAATCTTTCTTAAAGCGACGTCCAGCTGTCCATCGCTTGTAACATTATCAGAGGTAGTGATGACGACGTTGTTTTGCTTTTTTCCAGGTGCAGGTGGTCTGGCAAGGACGATTGAGAAGCTGCTTGCTCGCTGGCGATTTATGGGGTCGCTTTCTTCTGGAAGTGTAGCGGATGCGGGTCTGCACGTGATCTCGGGTGTTGCACTTAACTTTCCCAGAGCTCTGCCAAAGTGTTTTCTCGCGGCGCTGCCTTGGAACGATGACCATCTTCTCACAAAAGCGCCAGGCACTAGGTGTTGCTCGTCGCGCTCTGTTGAGCCAGATACATCCCGACCTGAAACGCAAACATTTTTTGTGTAAGTTTGTGTCAAATACATACAAACTTCATCATTTCTTCTCCAAACTGGATGTGCGAATTATGATACGTTGCGAAATGAGTAAACTTTACTTGATTTTTTGCTGGACTAAAAATCGTTTGATGAAAAAGATGATTGAGGTGATCCTTAAAATTTCTAATAAAGTTTAACTTTCTAAGTCACCATAGTGATATTTTGCATGAAAAGCAATAATGGTTTTGCTTTGCTGTTTTCCTTTTAATGTGCTGCTTCTGTTAGCAAGGTTTCCGTATATTTTCAATAAGTTCAAAGCAAAAAATCATAATCTGTACATTTTATACAATAAATACAACAACAAGGAATGTGCTCTATTGAGAATGAATTGCAAACCATATTTAAATCAAGTCCTGAACATTGAGACAAATCATCGAAATGCGAAATCTAAATGGACCTTACATTTATACGAAGTAGAGACATTTAAGTCAGCTGCGAAAGTAACAAAACCCAGAGTATTTTCAGCTTAAACAATGCTATTTGAAAGGAACTACTGCACACAGAAAGGCACTGCGTACAAGCTATCGATTGGACACATTATGGAGAACTATTATTTGCGCACATTTCAAACATCACTTTAGATGAACTACGTATTTTTCAAGGCTTTCTCAGATTTGCCATTTACCAGCGAAATCTGTAAGATGAACAGAATAACGATTGGAAAAGCGTCCCTAAGCGTTTGAAAGCAAGTTTTGATTTTCTGTGCTAACGTGCTGAATAGGTTTAGGCATTTTGATATTTTCTTCGTTGTGCGGCAAATTCTTCTTATTGCAAATGGATCATTTCGATGTTAATCCAACTCATTTGTGAATACTTATTTTATTGGATTAGTGGGAACCCGTTTATATGCACATTTTATGTACTTCACCCTATAAAGAATACATTTTCAAAAAGCAAAAAATATCTTCTTTTAATAACACTTCTTGATTAGCTGCTGCAAAAAATATTTTATGATACAAAAATTTAATAGCGCCGTTATTAATATCTAAATATTATCTAAAAGCTGTTGCAAAGAAACAAAACGGCACGTTCGCATCACTAATAGTCTGAAACAAATGCTGTAAATATCCTTAAAACACTAATTGCAGGGCAGGCACACACAAATGCGTTCAGACTGAAGACTGATTTAAATTGAGCCAACGTAAGGATTCTTGCTTGTCTTTCAGACCGGCCTGTCACAGTATAATAAGTCTATAGCGAGCTTCGTTGTGGCGTCGCAGAAATCTGGGCCCTGTCGCTTTCAAACATTTTTTACAAACGATGGAATTCACATACGTTTCAGATTTTTTTTCACATTGCGGTTCTGAGATAATCGACAAACTCGGACTTGAAATGTTATGTCTAAGTTCTTTTACATTTCCTTCCACTCCGAACACGGTTTCTATCGCTGAGTGAATCTTGATGTGTGTCTGCCGAAGTATACGTATCCTAAACCGGGTTTTTCTGTCTAAGCAAATGAGAACGCGGTTTTCAGAACCGTTATAGAAGTGATGTTACACTTCTCATCTTAACCATAGTATTCCTCACTTAGTGAATGGGTGTGTTGCTGTTGCTATTGCGTTGATGGACAGAGAAGCTTAACAGACAGCAGCAGGTTTTATCGGTTCAACAGCACTCTTCGTGTCCATCTGAAGCTACTTGATGTTCCAAGATAACTAACCCCAACAGGAGGTGTAAAGCACTATACACGATAGTGTGATTGTAATATGACTGTGGAGTGGGCTGCGGAGAAACTTAATTACTATCTTCCGCTTGGAAATTATGTAACCTGGCCAAATCGCACCTCAAGACCTGTTTCTGGAGCTTGCGTATAGAAAAGGAAATCAAACGAAATCATTCCAGGATGACACATTTCAGGGAGAGTACCTTTCAACACTGCAACCTGTCAGTAAATGCAAGTCGTTGACCTAGCATGCATACAAGTCTATCACAATGTTACGAAATCGTCGCTCTTATCGTTATCGATTTTTGTCTGTGTTTTTGCGCAACTTAATTCTGTAGATTTAGTTTTATCATTTTATTTACAGCTTCCGTTTGAATAAGGTGACTGAAAATGTAAATTATCTTGCACCTTTTTTGCAATTTAAAAACTGCCAAATGTTAGGAAGTGACACCGAATCAAACCATTCCATTCCCCATCATCAGCATGTAAGCAACACATGAGTCAAATAAGCCAAACGATTTGCTTGCACATTGTTCATTGCATTGCTTTTTAAACAGTATCTGTTTTAGGGGCGGCAAATTCAAGATCATCTCAGCAACCAGTAAAAATAAATTTGGCAACATTTGTCTGTTTTCGACATCTGCTGCTGCATTAAACCGCATGTTTCGTTTGGGGTTAAACAACCTGATGCGGAAGACTCTTTCAATTTCCGGTTCCCGATGTTTGATGAAAGAATAGTTGCAAAGGGATTCACTGTAAATACAATAGTTTCGGTCGATCGCTTAAAGCTGTTTTCTAATTTTCTGGTGTAAGAGACAAATTATCCCAATTTTGGCTAAATGTTCTTACCGCCAACTTGTAGTGATAAACCTAACGGACGTTGCTGTGTGGTGAAACTGCCAAGGTGTTCAGAGAGAACAACATCTGCCTCAAGTTACCAGTTAGAGTTTCTCAATATCTAAAATGTTCTCACAAGCAGGAACCTCATTATGAAATAATCCAAACAGCTATTTAACATAGAAAGGTTTCAAACCGACGAGATAGTTTTTCGATTAGTTTTTATCTCTGTTTGTATCACTCTGCATGAAAAATACTTTATCAATTTTCCACAAATGCTATCCACCTGCGAACAGACTTTGAAAATGGTTGCGGAAAGGAAGGTTGGATTTTTATCACATCAGAGCATCAGGATGAACTTATGCTTCACGACGGCCGCGGGCAGTATACTGCCGCCCGATATCCAGATAATGAGATGCGGTATCTCACATCCGTGGCGACACGTCGGTAAGAACGTTTTATGGTCCTGCACTGTTTTCTATGCTGGCAATATAACTCCACACTAACGGTTGGATGTCGTCATGCATTTCGTGGACAAGACCCATCGAGGGAAGCGTTGGACGCATTCAAATATTTTTAAACGTTTTTTTCCACTTAGATTCACTGAACAAAATCAATAGAGTCCTTGTTTTTTCATGGTTTAGTTTAATATATATACCAAATAATTTGAAATTTTTAAATTAAACTGGATTAACACAGTTTGTTTCAAATCGAAAAGCTTAAGATACAAGATATAATTCAATTTGCAATCCGCGTTCAAATTAACAATGATTAAATAAGCAGAATTGTTTTCTGGCTTCAAAATTCAGGCTCAGTTTGTCTGTACAAGCAAACCAAACACTGGGTGCGACGCTTATGCAACACTGCAGCAGTATATCGCACGTGCACCTGTCTTGCGATTTGATCTACGTAAACATATTCGCCAGTTTGAGTATTTTATCTCGTCGAGGAATCATTGTTATCTTGCCCCGTTTCCATCTTGTTGGGATCCCTATCTCAAAACTTAATTTCACGACCTTCACTTTTAGCGCAGTAACAGCGCAAAAGTTTGAAGAAAGTCATCACAGCTAGGGTGTCCACCTAATTTGGAAAAGGGTCTTCGTTTTGATACTATTTTATAGGGAAGGTTTTTTGAACGTTAGTCTGCTTCTACAAAACAAATACAAATCAGAGAGGTAGCAGTAAAATTTGTCTTTTTATACCAACTATTATTTTATCACTTAAACCGTCAAATTGCATCTAGGTTGTCACTGGATGAAGCAGATAGTTCTGCAAACCTATTCTTTCACTCAGTTCTGCACTTACAGCAAGCAACACATACTCCACATCAATACACAGCATCAAGTTTTGTTATTCCGCGTAGGTTCTACCCACTCCAGTCCTGTGTCACACTTTTCAACGCACCCGTGGTTTTTCACCGCTAAAAAAGTAGCGTTCTAAAAGACCATCTGGAATTCTTTTGCTTTGGCCGTAATTTTCATCATTAAGTTGTTCTGTTTTTCACGTACCAAACTCGGATTATCTTACTAGCTCCGCTCAGCCACTTCTGCCAGTGAATGATGGGTCGTTGCCTACAACTATAAGCGAAAATGCCAAGCAGAGCTCTGGAAGTTATAACATTGCCATTACACCCTGCTTACTGTGGGTGTTATGCAGTAGGTTAAAAGATCTTTTCAGGATTAAACCAGGTTACCCTTGTGATAAGGCAAAAAGTGTTGTTTGTTCAATCATCCTGAAGGCGCCAGACAGGTGGCAGTGGAGCAACGTTAACGCGAGTATTCCACACAAAAAATGTCTACACTCCAATAAAAAAACATTTCCCAATAAAAATAATATCTCTTTTTCACAGCTGAAATCTTACCAAAGCAAGTCGCACCTTGAGAAACATTGGTTTGTCACTCATATAATGTAACTCTCCAACAAGGCTTCTTTATTTTGGCTTCTACGCTGAAATCCAAATACTGCACCATGGCTGATTCACAAAAATTTTGTGGTTGCCTACATTTTGTTCCTTTGTTTTCTTACAATAATAGATTTACTACAATCTTGATGGCTGCGAAAGCTTCTTCAAACAAATGATAAAATCTACACGGAATTACAAAAATTATTCTTTAAGAATTCTTTAATATTTAAAAATATTCTATACAGACCACTCTGGAAAAAATGAGTTTCCAAAGCAATATGTTCCGATTTTTGCCATCCAACCTTTTTTCTACATCTCTTAAATCATCAGAATGACAATACCGAGAGACCATCCATCAGGGATGTCTAGAAACTCCTGGATATCTAAATGTCAAGCAAAATACAGATGACAGACAGTAGAGATTTTCTTAAGCTCAATGTGGGTTCATTTTCCCTCAGTAGAATTCTAATATTGGCGTTTTCCTTTACCGTCACAGAATTGACTTCTCTTTTGTGCAATCCACGGCGAACAAATCACTGCGCTATGACGAGTCACTTGATAGCGTTTTCTAAAAACACGGAACTGGCTGGAAGTTATTGGGTAACTGTGAAGAACACGAAGTGCCACACAACTGAGCAGGCCCTGTGATAGGACGGCCATGCTGATACTCGTTCCAGAATCCGAGAACTGAAAAGGGCCCGGTGAAAACTCAGCGTACGGCTGTTTGCTGTGTATGTAGAAAATAAAGAGAACCATGAGTTGATTTATGACAAGATTGTCATCTGCGGCATTACACACGTGCACGCTAAAGGCCCCCAAATTTTCCCAGTGGTTCACGACAAGTAATAAATATTAAGTTTCCTAAAAAATTTTGAAACCTAGTCTATATTGCATCACAAAATTCACGATACACTGAGCTTGCTGCGCCCATGCTGTCACAAACGCCACTGATTTCCATCTGAGACACAATGATGCCCTTAGACTCAATCACTCGATAATTGTAATTTGCAGTGCGGTGTTCGCAGTCGAACTGAAAATCAATCGACTGCCAGAAGCAAAAAATCAAGGTCAGGCCGTAACTTAAAATTATTTCCGAAAACATATGAATCCTTAGCCGAAACGCTGTGATTGAGTATGTGCAAAGTTGCGAGGCTCTGTAGCGATGCAAGCTGAGCTTAACTAGTTCGTCAACTTCTTACAGTGTATAGGTTTCACTCCAAAAAGGCCCAGATCGAGGGGGATAGCCAAGAGGATGATATAATTGGAAGACGGCAATTATTGAGCCATTGCGCGAAAATTTTCATCAAAGGCAAGTATTTATTTGAGTAAACAATTCTCGCCTCACAGAAATTTTTTTCTAGCTACGCACCTGCCCATGATCGCAAGTATGAGCCCTGCATGAGAAGTAGGTAACCCTACATTTCAGGCTGTTAGATTCTAAATCTAGAGACTAGAGCAGGGTTCCCAACCTGGGGTATGTGCCTATCTGAAAGGTACGTTTAAGGTTATCAATGAAAAAGAAAAATACATTTCCACATGGTTTCTGTCCAAATATTTATACATATATGTATCTGTGAATATTATTTCCAAGTCATTATATGCTTGTAGGTTTAATTTATCCATATATTTAGTCATGACAAAGTACTTGGGCAAAGTCGGTCAAACGAGTATCAAACATGTTCCAGTTTGTTACGGATTTGCATTCACCTCATCTTCTTACTTGTAGGGGTACGTGTTCATCTGTCAAAATGCTGAAGTGGTACATGATCAGAGAAGGTTTCGGAACGCGTGATCTAAAGGCTCATGCTCTACGGGGCCAGCTATAAACTTGACTTAACTACTGCCGGCAAGATGCAGCTCGGACGAAAAGTAGCCAAGAGAAATGCTTGACCAAAGGCGACGTAAGTCGTAAAATAATTCTGTCTCGTGTAAAACATTTCAATACACGATTAAGTTTGGGGGTAAGCAACCATTTTAGGGGAGTAGGTTTTGACCGTTTGAATTTGAGCTTCAAGAAATTTATTTAATCATTAACAGACGCATCCATGATAAAATTTGTTAAACTTGTCCACAAGAATCCTGTAGCTGCTTCGTACAGAAACATTACTCGCCTGAACATATAGACTAGCTGTGTGTAAAGGTAAACGATAATTCTACGTGTTGCGTTCCGATCGTTGTGACGTTTCGTTTTAGATAAAAGATTTCCGTTTGAACATAAGACCCGCGGGATTCTCGTAGACCTGTTGGGCATTTTACGTGAGTTAAATGTAGATTTGGTGGAAATCGAACTCTAATTGTTAAGTAAATTCTATACCAACCTCTGGGCCCGGGCACACAAAAAGACAATTGCGCCACCTTGCAAATTTCTCTCGGAGGTCCTGCTGATGAGTTATGACAAGTTCCAAAGAGCAACTGAAGAGAATTTTCGGACCGATTTACAAACAGTTTTCGCCTTTCTATACTCCATCACGGGGTATGTTTAAGCGTGCATGCCAACAAGCCCGTGAAGCATGCACACCGGCTTGACTTCGGACTGTGGTTTCGAGTTCTATGTTCATTAATAAGATGTACAGAGCGATATTGGACCAATGGGCATTCATGGCACAAGCAATTGATTATAACTATAATTTCTGTATAATGCCGTTATCGCATACTACAAATAGAGACACTGCTTGATACGAATTTATAAAAATAAACGCCGTTTTTTTCTCTGACTTCTTCCACATTAACAAAGTTTATTGAAACTAAGCTACAACTTATTTCACATCAAATAAAACTGTAAGTCCGTCTGAAAGGCTCTACAGCAAGAAAACTCTTGTCTTTCTCGCACAAAACTGTTTGGGCTTACCTGAATTATTTGCAGAAGCAACGATAGGATGGGAGAATTGAGGATCCTTCACAAAAGCTGCGCTAGTCTGCTTTTCACCAAAATTGAAATCCGTCTGACCGACCAAAGTTTTTGTCTGGTTAGCTTTTTCTTTGCTGTTTCGAGTGGGTGAATCTTTTTTCAGATTAGTTTCTTCCTTCAAAAAACGGCATGTTTCTTTGACCTCATTCATCTCGTGATCTGAGGCAACCTCAGTGGAATCTGTTGCGGTTGATGAAGCGTGACGCCTGGGCAAAGTCCCCTCGATAGTCAGTTGTTTTCCGATGATTGATCTAGACGATGAAGGAGCTAAAAAATGTACAAATGTTGATATTTATAAAATTTTGCTACCTTCAGGATAAAACAATGGAATTACTTCCAACATCTGTTGTCAAAAATTGCTACTAAATGACGACTCGAAGCAAGGTGAACTCAGTAAATCTCTTCGGCTTGCGTTGCCAATCTGTTATTTAGTTACAAAAGCGAAACTGACTATTACTTCGAAATTCATTAGCAGCCGCTCATCATCGCAAAATCTAGAACAAGGAAGGCTAGCGTTCAAGTAAATTAGGAATGATTACCTTTAGAAACGTAAGGCCCGCTGCTATCGGTAGGTTTCATGTAGTACCTTCTTATGTACCGCATATGTTCTGGGTCATTGGCAGATTTGATAGTAAACGGTCGACAGGAATAGGGAGAAGGGTCAGAGCAGTTTTCGTCGCAATGACTTGTACGTGTTTCTTTCAACGTCATGTTCTCACTGAGTTTGAACAAAAGGAATGTTGTAGTTATATGAACTTGTTTTTGTGTCAGATATTATTGAAGCATTTGTTGAAAACTTTTTTTAATTCGCTTTAAAAATTTTTTCTACGTTTCGATCAGCGACTGAAATGTGCACTGCATAGCGCCTAATGAGACGTACGTAACAATGTCTTGCATTATTCAGTTATCACCAAAATTAGAAATACTGTTGTTGTTTTTTCAACAAAAACACAAATAAACTATTTTCAGCTTAATTTCAGCTTAATTTTCAGCTTAAGTAAGCTTAATTTGAACTTCTTAAAAAAAGGCGTTTCACAGTAGCTGGCAAATCAGCAAACTTACTGATTGGTCATTTTTTCTTTTTCAGCTGTTTTCATTCCTTCCGTATCTGAATGAATTGCTTTTCCTGTGCTAGAAGAGAAATTTTTAGCTCTATGGCCTTTTTCAAGATTGTGGGTGGCAATGAAAGAGAATAACTTTTGCTGAATTTTGTCAGCAAGAATGGGGTAACATTTCGCCAGGGCCTTTAGAAAATGATCCACGTTCGTCTCTCCCAAGTCGATGCGCTCTGCGACAGCAAGAAGAATTGTTTGCTTGCTTGTGCCTGCAAAATTTTGAAACTCTGCAAGCTGCTTCGCTGTGAGAACGTTCAGATTGTGCAACTCGTGCGAAACGTCGGTGAGATCAACCGCTTTTTCAGCCTCCAGGTCACTCCTAATTTTTTCAAACAAAACCTTTTGTTGCTTTTTGGAAAAATCGCTTTTTGGTGAAATCCTGATTGAAATTGATACCTTTTTTGTTTCAACGGGATGAACAGATGTCAGAAAGCCTTTCGAATCTCCACCTCTAAGATTTGAGGACTTCCTCGTGTTCTGTGAGGCTTTCTCTTCGAAAGGAAGCTGAGCAAACGTTCTGTCCATCTCAGTACTTAACTGTTGCATATCGGTTGATTCTATACAACTGGTGTTCACAATTTTGGCAGCAGCCTTTCCTTCAACAGTTCCACTGACCCAGTCCGAACGCTTTGAACCAGCTGCCTTAGCTCTCAAGCAGCCACTTGACGTCTTGTGCGCAGAAATGGTTTGCATCAGTTTATCTGTCTCAGCAGATTCTTGTTCTTTGTGATTCATTATCACAGATTGGGCTAATTGCTTTGAAGTTTTGCCTTGGCCCTCTCGCTTGCTGAAAAGGGGAATATATAGCTCTTTCTTTGTGTAGTCCTCGTCGTCTTCATTGCCATTATGCAAGCAAGCATTTCGGCACTCTGACGAAACAGACGAAATTGTCGTTAAAGGCGAACAAACCTCGTTATCGCACGACGCTAAGTCTAAATCTCTATCTGAATTATAACACAGATCGGCGTCAGCAGCTTGATCTTCATTTTCAGCACAGCAGCTCAACGCAAAGTTGCGTAATTTGTCAAGAGAAGTAAAAGACTCGGCATCGTTATGCTGACGAGCGAATATTTCATGTATCTCACCGTTCGTCACTGTCAATTGCTTCGCCGTTGCACACGAATTACAGCCCATCTTTCTACAACTTAATGCGTAAGCTCCCTTGTGTAAGCAGCCCTTGGCGCTTACCCGACCAAGGCGGTATTTCATACACTCTTCACTACAGATACTCATAATCCCCGAAACACGCCTTTCCAGGATCCGACGCAAAACTTTTAGAATGTCCGTCAACGAGTTTGCGGGCCTGGCAGGCAGCCGCAGCGAGCCGATGCAATCGGCTTCCTTCAAACCGCAATCGACCGACTTGTCTCACGAACTTTTTGAAATATATCAGATACCGTCCGCGTTACCCTTCTTGTTGCAGTCATCAGCAGTTGCGCAAAGTTTCCGTTCACGATTTTTGCACCAGTTGCAGAACATAAAACAGGGTGACTTTTAGAAGCAAAACACTCCATCGACGAATCTGTCGTTTGTCGTTGACTGTTCCTGGCCATCGTCATCGAGCCACGGTTGTTATTGCTTTTTTGACAATCCTAAGCCCGAAGCGACGGCAACGAACTTTATGTTGATGAGGGCTTGACGAAGGTAAAGGTCATTCGCAGGTCATAAATACAAGTCGCCTTGGCGTAGTTTGGTCCAGAACTGCCGTGCAGCAACGCAAGGCTTACACAAAGCAAGCCTTTATTTTCCATGTATGTGTAGCCTGGAGATAGTACAAACGAAATCGTATGTACGAGCAACGTGGAACGATATTTAATAAAATGTTATCATAACTTGGCTTACTGCATCAAGCTTGCTTTGCACGGATCAATAAAACGTGCTGGTGCGCACGTAAAGCTTGTGCAAAACAGTTGAAACAGTTAGTGGGTGTGTAGTAAACCTACATTTTGCAACAGCCAATTAATACAATCGTTTATTCGTATTAAATCATATTCTACGTAGTTTTTTGCTCGTTGCTTCGCAAATTTTGCGTTTTTACTTTGTGGAACTAACGTTGTTCTTTTGAGCGAAATATAGTATTCCGGTTTTAATAAGTTGTGACCTGTTTTTTTCGGAAGGTTCCTGTTAGGCTTAGTGTGAAAATACCCCATCTGCTCTTACGCGTAAAGCCGTATTGGCCAATTCGACTATTACTGCCAACTACACATTGCACAGAAGTCTGCAGCGGACGCCGAACTATATGTAAATCACTAAGATCAGTTCCAAATTGTTGCAACGTCTAGTCAGTTTCCAGCACAGCATTTGTTATCAGTAAAATCTTTCTATATGCATTAATTCCAGGGATATGCTAAAACAAGAAGTACGGGAACGTACCCAAAAAACTAACCTTTTTCAGCTGCACTTCAAAGATCTTAAAATATCTATTTAATGAAGTGTTCACTATCATTACACTACAAACAAAGTCATGAAAAAAGTGTGGGAACGCGTTCCAGCCCCACTACACCCCTGATTAATTCTACTGTTGAACATTTAAATTATAGTTGAATAGTTGTCAGTGGCCCTCAATTTTCTAATGCATTTCCTGTGCTTGGTAAATATTCTACGAATCCCAGCCATATCTCATCAATTTTGATTAAAAAGGCAAGCACAGTTGTCACCGCATTTTACTACTCCGTCTTCCAACTCCTGGTGATATTAGGAGTCATTTAGCGATCTAATGATTTTCGAGGAGAACCTACTGTTAGTTATTTTTGATAATAATCTTAAAATCATTAAGTTAAGTACATTAAGTCATTTTCCTGCTTCGTTATGACAACTGCTAAATAAAAACTTCGACAAAAATCAGCGAGATCTAGGCTAGACTGGTTTAGGCTAAGCAAAAAAAGATGCACGTCTTGAAAAAATCGAATAATCGATGGAACAAGACAGTAATTTAAACGACCATTGAGGCTTACAGCTGTGTTAGGACACTAATAGCGTGAATTTGCCTTATTCTTAAAGTTATTGTCTAATTTTCTGGGTCAAGTTTAAGACCAATCTAGCTTAACGAAAGCAATTATGAAGCGCCGACATCGTAATAATCTACCTTTAGCTTGATAAAGTGTTGGAAGTCAATCGGCATGAAAATGGCCATCGGCTGTCGCAATAGAAATCTAATGATTTTTCTGGTTAACCTCAGGTTTTTTTATTTTCAGAGTGGCTGCACTCACAACTGTGGCACAGACTGAAGCAGTCGATATTAAACAAATATATTTGAGAAAGCTGCTCAAATGGCAGCGCTTTATTTTATCTGCAGGTGCGATTGACGCGTTCTAATACACAACTTGCCGTGCAACGTCTGCCATCAAAAAACTGTGACAAACGGCCATTACATTCGACGGCGTCTTTCAAATGATTTCAATGCGTGTTGAGAGGCTTGTATCAAAAATATTACCTGCAGCTCAAAAGCCTAATTTTTTATTAGCTTATCGGGTGCCACGCGGCTACTTCCTGCATTCATGGATAGTCAATGGCAGCACCGCGAGTGAATCTTTCCCTTGCACCAACACATTGACATCAAGCAGCACGAGGCTGGACAGGCCGGATCAGAAGTACCGTTTTTCAAGTCTTCGGTATGACCTGACCAGTAATCGAACCCAGCCTACCAGGCTTACTGGCTTTCTCAACCCATTGTACCAGAACAGCGGTAGGGGGCATGCGGGGCAGTAAAAGAGTTGAGACCAATGGAAACTTATGAAAAACACAAAAAATCGTTACCAATTATGCTTGTTTCTGTTCAGAAGCAATGTTGAACGCGAAAATAATACCAAAACTTATAGAAAACCATTCTGAATTTTCTGGTTGCGTGAATAGTTGCAATAAATTTGTTTCAAGTAGATCTTGATAAACCATGAAATTACCTGTATGATAGGCTATGATGAAAAGCCACATCCACCCTCGTTGTCCCGTAATGCCCCTTTGTCCAGCGTCGCTGCACTGTACCACTTCGCCGGTTTCACTTAACAGGGATAATTCTTTCCATATGTTGGTCTTGTGTGACAAGGAAGCAAACGAAACAACAAATTCTGTTGTTGTACCACTAACTTAATTTATTTAATTTATTTGTTTATGAGCAGACACGAAGTCCATAGTATGAACACACACACTCTGCAGAACGCAGGTCGATAAAAACCGACAAAACAGAACGTAGTACAAGGCATTGAAGCCGGCGGAATCACAGGGTCACAGACACGTTTTGCAACTGCACTGAAGACCGAAACATAGAGTTGCAGACACATTCTTAACACTAAAGTTAGCTAACACGTAACACTTGTCACAAAACTACTGCGGAGTAGGGCGCTAATTCCTAAATTGGTCGAGTCTAGGTAAAATGCGAAAGCATTGTGGCATGACACGCCATCAATCAAAAGGGTACTGAGATTACCGCTTTAAAATCTCCTTTTCGAGTTATTTGAAAAAGCAACCATGGGCAAAAATTTCCAAATGAGAATCAAGACTCGTCTAAATGAACCTACAAATGCAGTTCGAAGACGAAACATCAACTCTAAGTGCATTGAATCGATCAATATTTTCTGATTTAAATTTGAGGTTGAGCAACATCTTCACGAAATCTTGGAGTTCCTCTTATGGCGAACTAAACACTGGTAGATAACAACTGCCGCGTGGGGACATCAAGGAATGCAAAAGAAACCTACCCGAGCTCGCAAAACCACCAAGCTGCATAATTTACTTTTGCATCAGGACGTCCTTGTCAGTTTGCAATATGTATTTGTAGAAATAAAAATGCTCAAATCGCTTCGCAAATACAAATCACCTTATATAGCATCCAACATGCAATCTTATTTCAAAGTTTTAGTTGATTCAATCAATTCTTTGATTTTCACATGCGATCATTTTTTTAGATTTTGACATTTACTCTCGCAGATTAAGCTTTGTTTGTTGTAAAACTTTTACGTTGCTGACATAGCGGTTGCATACTTTGCAAAGCAGCCTCAGTTTTTACTTGATAGATTTTAAAACAAAAAATTATTATACAAATCTTAACTACTAGCATGCAAACTGCGGGATATTTCCTTTTGAAACAAATTTAGTTCGCTAACATTCATCACTAACATTCACGTTACCAGTGGCATGCGAAATTACCAGTTTACCAGTTTTTGAATGTTTTGTTTCTACTGTGATACGTGACAAAATATCCTGCCGCGGTCATCTTGCCTTCATAATTGCGAAAGACGATGCTGATCATAACATGAAAGATGATGCTAATCATTACATGAAAGATGACGCTGATCACAACATGAAAGATGATGCTATAATTAGGAATGTTTCCAAGTACACTACTTTGCTTTTGTGATTTATATTTACCCCCGTTAGACCCTTTTGTTTCCATATTTTTTCCGGTTCGGGGTTTTCCTTAAATAGCATCTGGAAAAATAGAATAATATCTAAAGCTAAAGCGGGCCTTTCGCTTTATATTCATCATTTATTTATTCACATTAATTTTTGTAGCGATTTCTGAAACGCCAACAAATATAACATTTTCTTTGCATTGAATTATGTCTGAAAAACAAGCAGGATATGTATCTCAGATTTCTCGCAATTGTTTTCACGCATAAGTCAGAAAACATTTGTAAATTATGCCCCGATTACGCAGTGCATAAATCTTTGGTTTCTCAGAGTTAGACTGTACCAAAAGCTACAGAAAATTTGTAGAAAAAAAGAATGTGGCATAAAAGCTTTTTGGGCAAGTGTGGGGAAATTCAAGGCAAAGTATCTGGGCGGCGATGGCTCAAGAGTAGAGTGATCGCCTCACAATTGCAACAATGTGCGTTCGATCAATGTGCCACTGAGTAAATCGCCGTAGCGCTCCTTGGGCAAGAGCGTTCACCTCAACCCCCCGGAAAGAAGCAAATTTCAGGCTCAGGCCTGTCGCCAATTCCCCTCACCAAATCAAGTACAAAAAGTATCCTTTGCACCCTAAAAAAGTGTGACGTGACGCACGTGAAGCAAGTTGCTGTTTTCTCTAGTTAGCTAATCTATCACCGCTTGCATTGCAGGTGACTGATAGAGATTCATGTGTAGAGTTGTTGATGATTAGTGGAAATATATATAACCAATGCAATTTGTGGCAAAAATACATCACCCCCGTCACAATTCGGAAAAAAACGGTGGCTTTTTGTCGTTTTGCTTAGGTCGGTTATATGAGCCGTTTTCATTGAATATCAGGTGTAGGCTACAGATGTGTTCTGGCATGTGAAATTTTTTCATAAAATCTTATCTGGTTGAGTGCAGAGTATGGAGGCCAACACAAACTTTGGATTTTATTGCTGTATATCCAAAGAGTATGCTACAACTGGTTGCAGATAGTGACAGTACAAAAAAGGAGTAGGGTTGCAGGAAATGACAGTGCAACAAAAAGCATTTTCATATGCAGCTTGACCGATTTCATCGGAAATGTGTGAAATGCAGTAGCTATAATTTCGAGATCTGCACATCAGGATCTATGTTTCTCAACAACTTGTGCGCTCGATAGTGAGCCACTGTAAATGGCGTTTTTCTACCTAAGCAACCGTCACGCGAGAATGACCTTGCAGAAATGAGACTTAAGCAGCATAAGGCTAGCATATACTGTCTAACCGATCTTCGGCTGGACAATGGACACAGAAACACAGAAAATGAAGTTAGTAAACGACTTCTTGCGCCACTTTGTGGATGGCTACATGCGCGCCACGCATGATCAAGCTCACTGAATGGGTTAATCCAATGGTCGGCAACCACTGAGCTACGGCCTGGTGGCTACGGCTCTCCCGAGAAGAGTCATTGAACAGAGTGTTTGAATTACGTGAACCACTGCAAAGGTTTCTATTGGAGAAAAATTCAGATCTTGCTAACAAATTTAGTAATGAAAATTGGGTTCTCAAACTTGCCTATTTGTGCGACATCTTCAATCTGCTCAAATCTTTCACTTCAAGGCAAAATGACAACTCTATTCACGTTGGCAGATCAAGTGGCTGCATTTAAAGACAAACTTAAATTGTGCGAGCAGCGCGTAAACAAAGGGGCATTTGACATATTTCAAACATTAGCAGAGACTTTGAAAGACAGCGGGCCTGAGCAAGCGTTCTCCGACCTTGTGCACAGTCACTTGCGTGTTCTTTCACAAGAATTCAAGAGCTATATTCCAAGCGCTAAAGACCCTCAAACTGCAAACAAATGGATCCGTAATCCATTTATTTTCAAATCAGGTGAATCGACCTTACCTGTATGACAACAGGACCAACTGCTGGATATTGCAAATGATGGTGGCCTGAATGTATTTTTCATACACGACTCTACCAATGTTTTGGATGAAGGTCTTGCTAGAATACCCTGACTTTGCCATAAAACCACTGAAAACTTTGCTGCCATTTCCGACATCCTACTTGTGCGAGTCTAGATTTTCTGTGATGGCAGCAACAAAGACGAAATCGCGAAACAGACTGGACGTGAGGGACAAATTGCGGGTATCATTGAGTTCCATAATCCCTAGGTGAGAGCGTCTCGTTACGGCAAAACAAGCTCAAGGTTCTCATTGAATCAAAGTTGTAATAACTTATATGAGTTCAAGTATGTACTTTCCACGATGGGTGAAAGCAAGGAATCGATCAGCAAGTTTTTTTTGTTTTTTTTGTAATAAATATTCATTTTTTAATAAATATTCATTGTAATAAATATTCATTGTAATAGATATTCATATATTCATTGCTGAACATTTGTGGTTTTTCGAAAGCCGGTCCGCGAAAAAATTTCAGTTTTTAAACCGGTCCGCAGTGCAAAAATGTTGCCGACCCCTGGGTTAATCGTTTATCACTCCTAATTCATCACTGGTAATTTCAATCGCTTGTTAGAATGCCAGATGGCAGTTTTAGCCCACGAACAACATGTTTTCTAGAGTTCTAATGTCCGCAGAGAGCGCTTGTTACACCCGGCAACGACGCCGTCCCTTGTTCAAATAATATTCGTTGTTTCTCAACAGAAGGATGTTTATCGTTCAGCTTATCGCTCACAAACATTTTCTCCCTGCATGTTGATGGCAGAAAGCTTTACGTTTCATCGATTTGCGCCAGTAAAGTAGAGCAGGACCAGGTAGGCTTTGAGCCGCAATAACACAGGAATATATTGGAACTTGGTGTAGCGTATGTTACATGTTAAGTTGTATAAATCAATTCATGCTTTACTTTACGAATTCATTAGTGCCTTATAGCCACCAGGCAAGCTACTTGTGGCATGGATAGCATGTGACAATAAATTGGAATGGTTGCAACTAATCTTTGCGGACTCGTTTGGTTTGCCATACACAAATTTATAATGCACAGTAAGACTAAATTCCAGAAAGCGCATCTCTTTATTGGGCTATGTTCTAAATCTCCAACAGCTACGGTCGGACACATCCACTCTTAAGTTAAGATTTCATCGAAAAACAAGTTTTGTCAAAAACACATTTCATTTTGGATTAGACTTTAGCCTTTAACTACGACTTGTTGGTCTGCCTTAAAAGTTTAATAAATCAAAAAAGTGGGCATGCCGAAACACGAATGTGGACTCTGAAGAAACGTACTTGCGAGAAAATCTGCCAACCTGGTAACGCAGTCGGGTTAAACCCAACAAAAGAAAAAACTAGATTTTCAAGTTGTGTGAGTTCGATTGCAGTCATTTCCATGCAGTTTCTTCTGGAGCCAATCAGTCGACCGGAAACCACCTCATGAAATGGGAGAAGCACACTTGTTATGACAAACTTTTGCTTTACCCATGTCTATTCTGGAAGTTTCTGAACCTAATCAAATACTCTTTATGACGTGAAAAGTTATTCGGAGGGGAACTGCCATCACCTATTTCTGATTTGCAAAATTTGCGTTGACTACTCTGATATTGTGATTCTTCTGGATAAGACATACTCGTATGCAACAAAATGTTTTAAGTATGAACTAGAACCGGAGCAAAAAACACCCAGACCGCCAGCTACCAAGCAAGGTTTGTTAACTGAGATCAAAAAATGCAGTAGTACATGCCAACACTGCATGGAACTCTTGTTTGTGTGGCAAGAAACAGCACATTCCAGCAATACAAGCTTCACTTGCTGCAAAAACAATTTGAGTAAGTTAGATATTTGTGCCGCGCCATAAGCAGATAAACAAACTTGGCACAGTTCTTCAAAAAATGTAAGTGTTGTTATAGCACTGCTCATAAGACTTCTAAATTCAAGTAACAGTGCGAATCTGGTCGTTCCAGTTAAAATCGTCAAGACAAGCACATGACCTTGTGCAAGCAAGCGTTGACGGGAAATCTCGAACGGGGATTTTTTTTCAAGTACCATGATCGAAAATATAGTTTGCCCTTGCGGTGATCTGCATCATGTTTTGTACTTGGACGTGCTGGTTGCGTTAAAACAAAGAGGATCGATTGAAATGGCCAAGTTTTTAAAATGTTAGCACCACTTGACATCAGGTTTTCACAGGATTCTATTTGCAAGCGTTTTAAAGAGAGAAGATACACTCTGTCTGTAAATGAGACACTGCGAGAGATTGCCTGCAATAAGTTGAGTTCAGATGTATTACTTCCTATAGACGTCGTATCCAAGAGTGGTCAAGTTTACAGTCTCGACAACCGTCGCCTATATATATTTCGAGTGCTTCAACTCATCGGCAAAGTCAACATCATAGATGTGCGATATGTGACCTACAACCCCTATATACATCAACGCAAGTTTACCACAGATAACAATGGCTTGTCTGTGAGAGTTCGGGGAGACATAACATACCGACATAATTTACGTACGAAGTAAGTTGAAGTTCAGCTGGTGTCGCAGTCAATTTTTATGCGTTTCAAACGTTTTCGTAACTTAAGTTACTTATTCGTGCAAAGCAAGCAAAATGAAAACAGTCGAGAGAATAGGTCAATGGTGGACAAACTGCGGCTCGCGAGACGCAGGCGTCTCGTCGATACGTTTTGTGTGGCTCTTCTGCTAAAGCAGTATCTCAAATTGATACTGAGTTGTCCCCTCATGTTTAATGTTTGCTTCAAAATGAAAATCATAGCCAGAGAAAACGATACATACGACATTTTGCAGACGTTTCGATAACAGGAGTTAACAGTCACATGCGGCAAAACGACTGCTGCCCAGGGCCGAATTCAGACATGTGGAGGCCCCAGGGCAGCTTTTGTGTTGAGATCCTCAGTACCTCAAGGAAATAGCATTCAAGGTCAAGGAAATACTATTAGTCAGTTAACTGCAAAGATGTAATCATATGTGTAAAGTGGTACATTAAACTTAGTTAAATGATTGTGCAGTTTGATGAATGCAAGATTCCAGAAAAAATAAAAAACTTTGTTTGTTCAATAAACATCAACTTTTCTATGTTTCCTAATAGGGCTCACGGCTCACGACTATAGCGGCCCCCACTTTGTGGAGGCCCGTGGGCAGGTGCCCACATTGTTCTCCCTTAAATCCGGCCCAGCTACTGCCGTGACTTGAAGTGAACATGTAAAAATCCGTTACCATGCTACTGTTACGCAATAAAGACCAACAGTAGAACAAACCGCTCGCACGTTTTGCAACCTGCCTATGCAGGCAAATGAGCGGACATGAGTGAACTGCAAGCTCATCACTGCATGACACCAGAACAGTGAACCTGGCTTTTGTGCAGTGTGAGGGTCATGCCGGCAAATAAACTGCCATTGCAAGAAATAAATAAATTGACCGGAATAAAGCTGGTGACTTCAAGTTTTCTAGAAATTTTTGGTTCTTTGACCCAATTTCCATGGGGAGGAAAATGCCCTTTTTGCCCCACCTATGCGTACGTCTATGGTCTTCATGTACAGACACCTTCAATCCACCATGCAATCCATTTATTAGCATAACATAATCAATAGCACAGACATGGGCGTCCGCAGGGTGGGAGAAAACGGGCATTCCCCCCCTCCGGAAATTGGGACTAAGACGCAAAAATTTCTGGAAAACGTGAAATCAGCAGTTTAATTCGGATTAGTTCGGTTAATTCTTGCAATGACTGTTTGTTTGCCGATATGACACTCACACTGCACAAGAGTCAGGTTCACTGTTTTGGTAACATACAGTTATGAGCTTGCAGTTCACTCACGCCTCCTTTACCTGCAGAGGCAGGTTGCGAAACTCGGGAGCGAATTGTTCTACTATTGGCCTTTGTTGCGTAACAATAACATGGCAACAAATTTTCGAAGATGCCCTTCAAGACACGGTGGTACAGGGTTGCCAATTTGGCTTTATTGAAGCCAGATTTGGAAATTCTGGCTTTTTTAACACCCTCGGCTTTTTTGGAAACAAAAAAAGGCCAGACAAAATCTGGCTTTTTTCAGTCGGAAAAGCTGAGCTCTGGAAAAACATTGTCACAGCTGCATATTCATTACAAATCTCTTCTGAAAAGAGTATATAACCATGCAGAGTGCGCAGAATATTGAAAAAATTTTACTTCTGCCCTAAAAATGATCAATGTTATTGACAAGAAACAAACGTGCGACAGTGTAATTACAGGAAAAGAAAAGGCTTCCAAGGAGTGGAATTGTATTATATCGATGTTTCTGACGAGTTTTAATGTCTATTTTGTGTTTGGTTATTCATGTGTTATGTGTATACGCCGTAAAACTGCTGTCTAGTGTTGTACACAAGTTCGTGAAGTTAGTCACCAGCAGTGTTCCCTGTAAGAAAATTCTACATTGAGCAAATGTTTGTTTTGGTGCGCATGCAATTTCACAACCATGTAGACCAGGGTTCTCAACCTGGGGTTCGCGAACCCCCAGGGGTTCATGGGAAGATTTCCAGGGGTATTTGGATGGCAGTTGAGTGTTCAATGTTTGAAATAAATACTTTCTTTATATCCTTTGTAATACCCTTTAAAATTGTTAGTTACTAACTGTTAGTAAATATATTACCACTTAATTTAGTGTCAGCTAACCGGGGGTTCAGGTTGATTGTTTTATGACTCGGGGGTACTTAACGGGAAAAAGATTGAGAATGAGAACCCCTGATATAGATAGTAGACACAAGACTAGTTAAACGTTTCGAAAGGGCTATGCCACGTGTATACGGACCAGCGAGTCGGCGCGATTTGATAACAACGACAGTGAACCTAAATCGCAAGTTAGGCTACTAAGTTCACAGAAGAAAATTTAAATTTTTCAAAAAGATGCGTCGGTGACGATGATGACTGTCCAGTTCGCCAACCGTTTGTTACAAACGTCTCTGCTATAGAAATAAAACTGACCGAAATTCAAGAAAATCTGGCTCAAAACAAACTTTAGTCAATGCCATTTTACACTTTATTTCTGGCGACAGGTTCCAGAAAGTAAATACCCAGAGCTTAAAATATCACTGTATATCCAGAATTAAAAAAAAACATTTCTGTTTATAGCACAACATACTGCTGTGAATTGTTTTCTCTGTAATGGAGTTTGTAAAACCAAACCATCCTGCAACCCTGAAAATGAAGACTTGGGAGAATTAAGTCGCACAGTTTTAGCAAGGTAATGATAAGATTTTCGGGGACTATAAAATCAAACAAAAACTTAATACTGGCAATTACTGTACATCATTTAATGTAAAACTTGTATTTTTTATTGTATTTGTATTGACACTACAAACTGGTTTTGCGGCTCGCTGGTGTTTTTGGTTTTCTGCAAATGACTCTTCCATTGAACAAGTTTGCCCACCCCTGGTTGATACAATGTGTAAATTGCTGCCAACAAAGCGCATGTTTTACAACCAATGCTCCCTCTAGATATGCGCAAATGCGCCGTACGACCAGAT